>Ga0136598_1000719_pt1 | contig 14857 bp, 8 predicted proteins | sample AntRauTorcE11899_FD_104790 | JGI IMG/M metagenome (GOLD analysis project Ga0136598, IMG submission 104790) | Saline lake microbial communities from Rauer Islands, Antarctica - Metagenome Torckler E11 #899 | ecosystem: Environmental > Aquatic > Non-marine Saline and Alkaline > Saline | place... | reverse complement strand
CATAGCGACATCGGTATGTTCTGGAGCAACGTTGTTATCAAGGAATGTTTTGTTATTTGTTTGTTGATTGTATGATGCGGAAGTAGTATCTAATCCACCAGCAACTTGTACATACGTATAATCAGCATTATCAAATGCTGTCGTTGTTATGGTTACATCATATGTTTTATCTGCATAGTTAGCATCTTGATTAAATGTTACTGTAGCGTCTGCATCTTCACTTAGGTTTCCACCAAGGTCCAATACGAAGTTAGCGACAACTGCTGCGATTATTACTGTTATGGCGACCATAAGAATGACACCTATAACTGGGGATACACCTTTTTGTGTTTGTTTTTGAATCATCACGTAGTAATAAGGGCATACTACACTATATATTTAATTGAACAGACATGTTTTTATATAGATAAACTTGTTGTTTTAATAATATCATTATCCATATCATCTGATTTAACATATAATGTTATTTCTCGTATTTCATTTCTATTAAATTTATGTCGTAATATTTTACCTTTTTTAATTTGATTTCTTCCCATATCCCATACATAAGTTACATTATCATATTCCATTGACGTAGGGGGTTCAAATTCATATTGCCTTGTACCTGTCTTTTTTATTTTTATACCCTGAGATTTAATTTCTATAGTGTCAGATAACGTATCTCCATTATTTTTCTCTAGTGTTAAAGTAACTTCATGAGTTCCCGAATTCTCATAAAAGTGAATTAATTCCTTTGAATTATAGCTTTCACCATCTGTTTCCCATGTATAATTACTTATTTGTGAATCTGTTAAATTAGTATGTTTCAAAGCGTTAGATTTTATTAATTGACCATCTACGCGGCCTGTATGGACAATTGTTTCATTTAAGTGAAGTTCCGTTGTACCTAATTCTATTTCTGTCGATTCAAATTCAAATTTATCTTTATTTAGATTAAATTCTCCACTACCTAACAAATTAAATCCAAATAATACTTGGTATCCTATAAATATACTAATTATAATAATTCCAACTAAACCAGCAATTTTTATATTATCTTTTACCATTATTATATATTTATAATTATATTACTAATAGTTTTTTGAAATCGAGTTTAGTATAATTTATTTCACCCATATAGCCGTATCACTATCTACGAAACAAGGATTATGACAGTGTACTGTTGAATAACCTTGTCCTGTAGGTGGGTAGTGTGAATCTGATATACCTTGTAAGTAATTAGTATATGGTGGACAATTAGTATCAATAACGTTATTGAAGTTCGGTGATTGATAAGATGTAGTTACTTTACCACATCTAGTTGCCACATTAACACCGTGTTCATAGGTAGCAGATTTGAAAAATCTTCGGGAATTATATTCTAATGTTGTTGCTCTAATTACACCTTCTCCATCGAATTGTATTTGGTCAATCATGTCATCAGATAATTTCCAAGCATCTCCGTTTGATTGTTGATTTAATGTTCCGAATTCAGCATTTGCTGTTGCATATTGCTCTTCTGTATTCCAGTTTCCATCTCCATCTTTGTAACCCTGACCATTATCTCTTGAATTTGCAGCAAGAACAAGTGTCCAACCACCACCATCATATTTCATATCACATAAGACTTCAACGGGAGCGTCGAAACCTTCTGGTACAACATAATATAGACCCGATTCTGGGTCTTCATTATTTATTTGTATTCTTCTACATGATTCACGTACTCTAAGTTCTACTTGTAATGAATCTACATCTGCAAATCCATAATTAGGTTCACGAACCTGAACCTCAACAGTTTGTTGTCCTACAATGGTCCACTGGTGTTGATATGTATTTGAACTCTGCCATCCACTTGTTTCTCCATCACTAAATTCAAATCTGTATGATAAATCACCATCAGGTACATCTGGTGCATTTGCTGTTACTTCATAATCAATAGGTTCTCCAGCTTCTAAGTCTGTAGTTTGAACATTATCCTGATTATAAGATGCAAAGTCTGTGATTTCAACACCTCTATGTTGGACCTCAATATTTTTGCTATCTTCCGCAGTCGCTCCGAAATCATCTTCTATTTGAGCTTGCGTGACAAATTCAGCCGGGAAATCTTGTCGTGAATATTCATCTGGATTTATATCATATTGATGCTCAAACGTATATGTATAACTTGAATCTGCATCATCTGGTACCGTATGTGTTTTTGTAGTTCCATCACCCATATCAACCGTTATTTCACCGCCGATTCTTTCATGCGGGTGATTTGCATTTACTGTAACATCAACAGGTTCTGAAACAAATGTTATACCATCTAGATTTTCATCTTCAACCTCATCAATTGGCGTATCAACATCTAATTCTAGTGAAGGTCCGTTATTATATGTTTCAATAGTTATTTCTTTAGATTTTGTTCTCCGTTCACTATTTTGTGCAGTTACACCAAATGTCGATGTGCCGATATCATCTATGATTAAGTGTGGGTTATCAACGTTAAATAAGGACCGTGATAGGAAATTCCAATTGAATGTTAATTCACCACCATTAGGGTCTTCAGCAGCGGTTAAATCAATTCTACTTTGTACACCTCGCGGATGGTCTTCATTGTTAAGTGAATCAAATCCATTCCCTGATGTGTCGAATAGTACCGTATCCATAACATGTGCACGAGCCGATGTTGTAATTCCTTCTAAATCAGGGTCAGAACCAGCAACACGAATTGTTCGGGTTTCAGATGTTGTAAGTCCAGCATCATCAATTGCAATTACGGTGACATCATATTCGCCCCCAGTAGAATATTCATAAGATATATCTTCACCTTGTAAGTAATTACCATCACCCATATCCCATATTATCTGTTGTATCTCACCTTCGCCGGGTGATTCAGCACCTGCTGTGAATGTTGCTTCAGAACCTAAGTCTGTTTCCGTGGTAAATTGTGCTCGAATTGTAGGTTCAAGATTCGATACATTAAACTTAAATACTTCTGTACTTGTTTCACCGAATGTATCTGTTGTTCGAAGAGCTACAGAGTGTGTTCCTATTTCATTAAATTTATGTGTGAATGTTTCACCGACATAATCGGCTCTAAATGAAGTATCTGTAGATAAATCCCATTCGTATTCTTTTATATATATTCCTGCACCAGAACCAGATGAAGTACTACCATCAAAGTGAACTGTCGGGTACATTGTGCTAGATGTTTCAGAATTCACACCGAATGATTCTATTATTGTATCTCCATCTAGTAAACCAGTTTCTAAACCTACATGACTATATGATGAACTATCAAGTGTTAATTCATCCGGGCTGTTTCCTGTATTAGAACACGGTGTTCTAAGTAATGAAGATGATTCACAGAATATAGATATAGGATTTACTGCGCCTGACCCTAATGTATAACTTCCACTACTATCTCCATATATATTAGCTGATTGTGTTCTAATATTATGCTGTACATTTACAGAATTTGCATTACCTACAGGGATTATATTATGTTGAATTCCGGGTTCACCAATATTACCAAGTTCTTTTTGTGCTGTGATATCTCTTTGTGATATACGAACACCATTTCTTGTTTCATGTATATCTGTGTTTGAACTAATATCAGGATAGACAGAATCATAAAATTCTGTCCGTGATGGATAGTTTGTTTGACTACCTGTATTACCCCATATTTCGTAAACTTCTAAATTAGTATATCCTCGATTTGAACCAAATGATTTTGCACTTACGTACAATGATTCTGTGGTATCTATATTACTTACATCAAATGACATAACGCCATTATCTCGCACATTCATATCATTATATACAATCCGCTCTGATTTTTGTCCTTCTGATTCTATTGATATTATACCTGTAATATCTGCTCCCTGCGTTATTTCTCTGTAGAATTCTGCATCATAAGTCATATATATCGTATTATACTGACTATAATCTACATTCTCTATTTCAAGATATTGTTCAGAATCTTCATTGTCAACATTTGACGAAGAAATAATATTGTAGTGGTCTTCAAGATTATCGACGGTTCCTAGACCTGAAGATTTAGATGTAGATTTTGAAGTATCATGATATGGTTCACCAAATTCATAGAATACACCTTGATTACTTACATCTACGAGTGTGTTTCCATTATTATTATATATATCTACGGCGTCTTCTTCATTAAGTCTCATATCGTACATCTGGATATTTGAAATATCTCCGATGAAATTCCCGGCTCCAGCATTACCTCTAGCATCTGCACCTATTTTTGTAGGTTTTGAATCTATATTTAATGTACCTACATCACGCGAATTTGAATTATCTAATTCTCCATTTACATATAGTTTAAGTCCTTCTACAATATCATATGATGCAACTATATGATTCCATTCACCGTTTTTAATATTTGTATTGAAGTTTAATCCAATAGGTTCTCCATTTGAAACTACTTCAAAATCAGGATTTGATTCTGAAGTTCTAAGCGTTATTGAATTATCATTTGTCCCATCAATTGCGCTATATATCGTTCCGTCTTCTCTCGTTTTTACCCATGCTGATATTGCTACTTGTTCTGAAATTTTATTATTAGCATTATTTGGAACACGAATAGAAGATGAACCGTCAAAACGAAGTGCTTGCGTATCTTCAGATGCCCCAGAGACTTGACTTAATGAACCATCAATAGTCCCATCAAGGGAACGTGCATATTCTTGTGTTATGCCGTCAGAGAAGTCTAGTGGGTAGTACAATATAGGGCGATTTGGTACTACGTTTGTAATATCAAATCTATCATTAACTCTGAAGTTAGATGTTACGCGTGTTATATCTGCATTTGCTTTTGGTGGTGAACCAAGGATTTGCATTGATTTCGTTGTCGTATTTGTATTACCGTATCTATCTTCAACAGTTAATTCAACATTATATTGCCCAGCGTAATTCCAGAAGTGTTCTGGATTTCTTTCATTATAGATTACATTTTCACCATCTATAACGGAACCTTCTTCATCAAGCTTTGGAAGTTTCCACGTATATTCTTTAATTGTTGAATCACTATCATAACTATCTAACGTATATAATAAACTATTTTCTTCTACGGCAGGTGATATGTCTGGTATTGAAGCAACAGGATTAACTGTGTTTGTTTGTACAGTTCTATCACCACTACCTTCAAGACCTAGGTAATCTTCTGCATATACACTAACAGTATGCTCTGTATCTTCTGTCGTATATATCTCAGAGGTATATAATTCATTATCTATTGTTGAATCATCATACATAGTCCATACAACCGTAGTTTCAGATAAACTACCTACAATATCCATTTGCTCTAAGTCATAATGTACTGGTCGATTTGGTATTACATTATTCATATCTGTAACACGTACAGGCTCTAGTGAATAATCATGAGATATTGCTGGTAAATTACTTGAATCTGGAACATATGATTCTTGAAGTGGGGTTACATCATCATTAGATAATGTCTGCGTTGTAAATGTCCACATTGAATTCTGTTCTAATTCTTTTGTGTTTCCTCCATTGAGGTCAGCACCTAAACTTTCTAATGTACTAAACACTTCACTAGATTTTTGCGTTGGTAATGGGTTACCTCCACTAACAAACATGAAGTATCTATTTTCACCTTTTAAATTATTAATATCATCTATTAAATTTTGGCTAGCTCCACTTGTTCCACCATTACTCATAGAGTTACGTATTGAATCCATACCGTCAGACGTAACTGTGTTTGTTGTAGCAAATGCATCATTATTAACATCGTATGTACCATAATGTACTGGGTTATATTGATTTCCATCTCGGTCAGCTTCTAGAACAAGCATATTAATACCTTCTGATATTGCTAAACCAATACCATCAAAGCTAAATGCACCACCACAATAATTGGAACATGTCCCCGCACGCATTTGTCCGGTTACTGTACTTCCTATCACTTCACCATTAACTTCTTGGTCATCTACCGTGAACTGATATTGTGTTGCCCCTATATTTGGTTCTGGCCCGTCAATTACATCAATAACGGTTTGTGTTCTATGAATTTTCGTATCACCATTACTATCTTCATATTCAGTTTTTAATGTTACAGAATATGAACCGGCTTCATCATACTGTTTAGTAACAGTATCTTCATTTACATTTGTATAATCTGCATCATTTTTCAACCTCCATTCAAATTTAGTTATTCTATCTTCATCTTCTGTTGGTAAATCACCTCTACTAAATTCAATTTCACCACCTACACCGATAACATTTTTATTTGATGATATTGATTGTCTTAGGACCCCTTCACCAGCTTCATCAACAGATACTGTTATTGTCTCTCCAAGTAAATTAAATACATGTTCACCACTTTTTGATACGGGGAATATAAATCTGACTGTTTTTGTATCACCCGGATTTATTATGACTTTATCGGATATATCTACGGTTGAACCATCAGATAATTGTGATTCAGTTAAACGGAATTGTTTATTAACAGATACAGAACCATCATTCGTTATATTTGCTGTTATTTCTATATCTTCTTCTTCTTCATCATCTCCAATCTGAACTGCTGTTATTTCTTCACCATTTATTGTTGAATTTAACTCCGCAGATAATTCAGATTCTGGTATATTCCATACTTTGCTAAGTGCAATAACGTTCATTTCATATATTTTAATTTCTACATTGTTCTGTGTATTATCAACATTATCGTAAGTAAAGTATACTTCTCTTTGACTTTCAATATAATCTATTTCATCTTCTGTTAATTGAAATACTCTTTCTTTTTTACCATCTTCTGGTGAACTAATATAATATGATGAATTTTCATCTATCTCGTCACCTGTAGCCGTAACAAGATTCAATTCTGCAGAGTTTATATTTTCTAAATCATAAATTAAAGAAATAGCATAGTGGTTTGCGCTAGGGACATTTTCTGTACTAAATCCGACATCTATCTCCCCATTAGAACTCGTAATAGAACCGTATATATCAGAATTACTCCTAATATTACCGAAATCTGAAACCGCACCAACAGCAACATCAGAATCTGTTATGGTTCCGTCGTCATTTTTTTCTACCGGAGGTAATGATGAACTTGCACCCGGACTAGAACTCCTAAATACATTTTCATCTTTATATCTTGTTATAGTTATGTCATCTATTGTTAATCTCTCTTTATTAAGTATAAATGTGTCAGATGAACCAGAATATTCGTTATTTATATTTATTGTCTCCGTTGCCATCGGTCTATTTTCTGGTGCAGATGTGTTAATAAATCCAATCTCATATTCATTGGATGATTCTTTATCAAAATTAAATGTAAATTTGTAAACTTTGTGTTCACCCGGTTTCAAACTAATATCTTCATAGTAAGGGCGTGGGAGTGGTTGTAGTTCATATTCTGATTCATATTCTGATTCATATTCTGATTCATATTCTGATTCATATTCTGGTTCATATCCTGATTCATATTCATCTGAATCTAAGACATCCCCTTCTGAATCTGTAATATATGGCTCTAAACGTATATTATTTACTGTTTCTACACCATAGTTGGCGATAATAATTTCAGATTCTACTGTAGAATTTGCTGGAACATCTGTTGCAGCAAGGCTAAAGTCAACTACGCGAACCCCATCTCTTTCTGGAGCATCTTCTTCGTCATATAAATATCCATCCGTTATTGTAGATAAAAGAAAATCGGATGTAATATATTGACTTTCTTCCTCGTAATTATTTATATTATCTGCGGCACCTACACCTGACATTGCTATTAAACTTAATATGATAGCAATAACAAGTATTGATGTATATAGTAATTTTTTGTTTGTTTTATTCGAACTAATCATTCTTTGTATGTATTATATGTCTAAAACCCTAATAGAATAACTATTATTATGTATAACAATATAAAGAAATCTTAAAAATATATTAAATATAATTAAATCGTCAAATTAATCATCATCCATTCTATATGTAAATGTGATATCTCTATCATCCCCAATTTCGGGTGCATTATATTCATACCTAACGCTCCCATCTGCTGAACTTATATCGATTCCCGGTTGTCTATATTCATCGACATTATTACAATTTGTATCACCATCTGAACCAGATGTTCCTGTGAAATCACCAACACATCGTTGCTGTGTATCTTGTGATTCAACAGTAACTTCTGCACCAATTACACCATTATTAAATCTATCTCGAACTTCTGCCTCTAATCCAATCGAACTATTTTCACGAACATTTGCAGATTGCGTTTGAACGGCTATATATTGTTTTTCTTCAAATGCTGTAGATGTTCTCTGACTTTGTGTAGTTAAATCAATTCTAGCCATTCTCAGATTATACGTTTCACCTTCAGATAATACTATTTCTATTGTGCCATTTTCCGTACCGTCACGAACTTTCTCAACAAATCCGCCATCATTATCTGCATCAGCAGCTCTTTCTTCAGATAATGTCTCATTCTCTGCATCAGCAGCTATTTCTTCAGATAATGTCTCATTTCTCCATGTATCCACACTTAATCTTGTAGGTAATTGAATAGTAATCGGAGAGTCAGATTCAACATTAGTTACAGATACAGAATTCATTGGTGCACTAATTGGTTGTGTTTCAACAGTAGTTGTCCCAACACGACTCGTAGCAATATTTGACTGCATTGTATATATAGTAATACTTCGACCTTGTATTATTGGTTGTTCTGATTCTTCAACATAACTGACATTTGTATCGCTTCCTCGTTTCTCATCTCTATACATCATACCATGTTCGAAATATATATCTGCATGACTTGTGATTCGATTATAATTGATGCTGTATTCTAAGAAACCCGTCTCGTATTCACGTTCTACGTCACCCCGCCAAAAATTACTTGCTTCTCGATTATTTGTCGTATTCCTTAGAACTATATTAGGTGATTTTATATAGGCTAAACGACCTGAACGTGCAGGTTGTGAAAGTCCAAGAACGTTATATTCAACACCTAAATCTAATTCTTGTGTTTGTATCTGACCAGTAGATGCAGACTGTATTATACTACTTCGTAATCCAGACATATCCTCAGTAATAGTAGTAAAGTGGTCTACTTCTGTACTTCTTTCTTGAACTGGAACGACATTTGCTTGATATTGTGCAGCAGCTAAAAATAATATAGCTAAAATTAACATAAAGCCAATCACAGGTGCGACAGCTTTTGTTGCTGATTTTTGTGTTTTTTTCAGCATGAATTACATAAAGTATTGTTATATAGACCTAAAAGAATAACTATTGTTCAATTGAATATAGTGTAATATATGAACATTCCCTTAATGCCGTTAACTTTACAAATTAGTTAGTTCAATTATATAATATGTTAGATATAATTACAACAGATTTATTACGTGTATTAGTAATACTTCCTGTATTACTTTATGCATCATATACAGATATACTAGATAGAAGAGTAGATGACAAAGTATGGGCAATACCTACATTCCTTGCACTTATTCTTTTAGGTTGGGACGCATATGTATCAACAACTCCTGCTAGTGTTGCTTTAGCTGCATTATTTAGTATGATAACAGTCGGTGGAGTATCATATATAATATATCATTTCCGTATATTTTACGGAGCAGATTATAAAGCATTTTTATTAATTGCTATTCTATTCCCATGGCATCCAGAAATTGGTTCACTCCCCATATTTGATTTTGTACAATTCTACGAAATGGGTGAAATATTTAACATATACTCATTTGATAACATAATTAATACATTAGTTACATATTCAGCTATGGACTTATTTGGATTTACGGTATTTGTAAATACAACGGTTTTTTCCATAACTTATTTCGTAATAAACTCTGGACATAATATGAAAAGTGGTTCATTCAAGATATATAAACCTCTCCGTTCCCTTTGTGCTAGACAAGTCCGTGTTTCAGAACTGGATAATATACACGCACAAATTGTAAATGAATCGAAATCTACAAATAAAATATCACAAGGCGTTGAATTTATTCGTAATGGATTAACCGGATTGAGTACAGATTTCTTCAGAGATTATGAAACATGGTACTGTGAAAATAAAACCGTATCACAAAATGTAGATATAAATGATATAGATGATTTAGACTTTGATGCTTTCTTGAAGGATAATGAAGATTGGGCAAGTACAAACCCTGAAGAAGACAAACAAAGAATCCGAGATATACTTGCGAGAGATACGGTTTGGGTAACTCCCGGTGTGCCATTTATCGTTCCAATAACATTAGGATTAATAAGTGCATTGACACTTGGAAATATAATGTATATCGTTTTATCATTAGTTATATGATATAAAACAAAATGTTTTTATCTATAGAGCATAATAGTACCTATATAATGAGTCAACAGGATGAACTAGAATACATACAACATAATCTTATAAAAAATAACACCGTTGAAAAACGAGAATACCAATCATACTTAGCTGAGGAAGCACTAAAAGAATCGACTCTCGTTGTTTTACCAACAGGAACTGGGAAAACTATTGTAAATCTTCTTGTAATGGCAGATAGATTAAATGATAATGGTTCAGGTACATCATTAATGCTAGCCCCAACGAAACCACTTGTCGAACAACACATGGAAACATATCAAAACCTTCTTGATATTAATAACGAAAATATTGTTATGTTTACGGGAGATATTAAGCCAGATGAACGAGAAAAGCTATGGAATGATTCTCCATCTGTCGTTATATCTACTCCACAAGTTATTGAAAATGACTTAATATCTGGTCGGATATCATTAGATGATGTTATGCATTTAACAATTGACGAATGTCACCGCGCTACTGGAGACTATTCATATGTCTATATTGCTCAAAAATATATAGAACAATCCAATAATCCTCTTATTACAGGATTATCTGCATCTCCCGGTGATTCTCGTGAAGATATACTACAAATTTGTGAGAATATTCATGTTACATCTATAGAAGTCTTATCAGAAGATGATGCTCGTGTTTCACCCTATATCCATGACACACATATTGATACGCGGTTCATCGAAATAAGTGATGAAGTGTTAGAAATACGTGACTTGCTCCAAGATATATACAAATCACGCCTAGTGAAATTGTATGAAGATGACTATGTAGATTCTTGCAGCAAAACCTTATCAAACTACAAATTGCGTCAAGCCCGTGGAAAAATTCAAAAAGCTATGCAAAAACAAGAATCTAGCGCATATCAAGCTATGAGTATATGGGCCGAAGCTATGAAATTAAATACCGCTATTAGCCAACTCGAAACGCAGGGTATTGATTCATTCTTGAAATATTATGAACGGTTAGAATCTGAAGTAAGAAGCGAAGATAGTAGTAAAGCCGTTCAAAGATTAATCGCAGATGCTACAATGCAAAATGCTGTTGGAAAAGCAAGAAAGTATAACGGAACATATGCGAAGTTTACAGCATTACGTTCTGAATTAGTCAGCGACGTTAAAATTAATAACGGTAAAGCACTTGTTTTTACAAAATCACGCGATACCGTAGAATCGCTTGTAGACTACCTAGAAGACACGTTCGATGTCGCACGTCTAGTTGGCCAAACAAACAAAGAAAATAGTCCGGGCATGACGCAAACAGACCAGAGAGAAGCAATACAGAAATTTAGCAACGGAGAAACAGAAGTATTGATATCTACACAAGTTGGTGAAGAAGGTCTCGATATTTCCGAAGTTGATTTGGTTGTATTTTATGAACCTGCCCAAAGAGGTATAGAACAAATCCAAAGACAAGGGAGAACAGGAAGAAGTGCCTCAGGTAAAGTGTTAATCCTCGTTGCAGCAGGAACAAAAGATATGGGTTCATATTACAAGTCAAAAAATATAATTGAAAATCTTGAATCTGATTTGAAATCCCTAAAATCAATCGACAACCTCAAAGAAGAAATCGATAAAGAATTGAAACAAAAGAAAGAAAAAACAACATTATTAGATTCATTCGAAAACGACGATGAAGATAATAAAGAATCAATATCATTCGACGTAGATAGCAATGATAAAGTTAAAATTATTGCAGACTCACGAGAACAACAATCTAAAGTTCTTAAAGAATTAGATATGGACCCAGAAGTTGATATCGTAATTGAAAATAACTTAGAAGTTGGAGACTATATCGTAGGTCCAGACTGTGCTGTTGAACGAAAAGATGTATACGACTTTTGTGATACACTTACCGGAGAACGGTCTATGTTCGAACAAATTGGAAATATGTCTAATGAGTATAAAAATTCTGTTCTTTTAATTGAAGGGGAACATGGAAAATTATACACACAAAATGTTCATCCAAATGCTGTTCGTGGAGCACTAGCATCATTAGTTAGTGACTATGGTGTTTCTTCGATTGAAACTATAAATGAAGAAGATACAGCACAAATGTTGAAACAGTTAGCTAAAAGAGAACAAGTTGAAAAAGAATCTAAAGTAAATGCTCACGGAAGAAAGAAAACAAAAACGGTAAAACAACAACAAGAATATATTGTAAGTAGTTTCAAAGATATCGGTCCTGTCGGGGCTGAAAATCTATTGAATCACTTTAGTAATATTAAAGATATTGCTAATGCTGATGTTGATGAACTTAAAGAAGTTGATAATATTGGTGAAGAAAGTGCGAAACATATACATTCTACAATTCGAGTAGATTATCCTACAGAAGATTAATCTAAATCAATCCATTCTTGGATTTCTTCGTAAAATTCATCCATCGAATCTCGAACATCATCTTCACTTTTTGCTCCAACAATAATTACTTTACCATTCGCATACACAAGGAAGGAACATGGATATCGTGGCTTGGAATAATCTAGTGCAGGGAATACTTCAGGCTCATATTGTGCATCCGGTCCAAGACCAATCGATAACACACTTAAACTAATATCAGAATTTAATTTAGCTAATGCAACTACATTCTGAACAGTGAAATTCAAATTTTCTTCATCGTAATCTTCCTCAATAATACCGAGTTCTTTCATCTCATTTAGAACACGCGTATTTGCTTCCTCAAGTTCTTTTCTATCATCTGCACGAATAATGTAACTACCAGACATATGAAATGTGACTTGGGGGCCGTCGTCACCGTCTACTTCATAGTATAAGCCGGGTTGGGGGCCGTCATCTTGCCATGTATAACTTTTGTCCGATACGATTCCTTCAAGACCTTCTGCTAGTGCATCTGTATCAATCTCTACAGGTAACTTTCCAGAACCGACGATATTTTTAATACCGATATCTTTCGTTGAATCAAATTTATTTGACATATATCTCATATTATATATCAATACTATTACTAATAAAGATACTGACGGAATGATAAGACGATAAAAATATAACCTCACACAAAAAGTTGGCAATATACTTACATAGTAATAAAAACAATTACGTTGTAATGAGTGGATTCAAAGGACATATTCGATACGGATGGTTTTCGCACATAATAGGAACAATTATTATACTACCCATATCTATTATTATTTTAAACATACCAGTAAACTTATCTATCGGTCTTATAGGACTAGCTCTCCCAATATCATTATTCGGTAGCATATTACCAGATATAGACCACCCATCATCCCGAACATATAGATTATTTAGATACCTATTACTTTGTTCCACAATTATTTTTGTCTCAATTATTCTAGGACCACAACAAATACTAATTAAAGATATAATGCTACGATTTATTTCTGAAGTTCCATCTGAGATTATATCTATCACCATAGGACTCTTTTCATTAATGATAGGTATACTAGTAACATATCTGTTTGAAAGAATTCGTCCACCACACAGAGGTATTACACATAGTATGTCGTTCGGATTTATCGTAAGTGCAATCGTGTGTCTAATACTATGGCAATCATATATTATATTAATATCAAATGAATATAGTATGATATCTGCAGGAATTATCTCGTTCTATCTATTCGCTGGGTTCTGTAGCCATTTATACGCAGATGATATGCTTTTATAAACTACATCGGAATAAGATTCATTAATGCAAAAATAAGATATCCAATTAAACCAACCAGTATTACACTGGATACCACAATCTTTGAAACTTTAATATATTCCTCTTTATCTGGTGTTTTTGATAACTTAATAACGCGTTTATATTTATTCCAATCTAAGTATTTGTTGTACGACTTTTTCTGTTTATTTCTTCCCATAGTATATATTATAATTTCATACTATTTTATACCTATGGTCTTTTCGACAAAAATAAATTAAATATCTTCTTCTTCTTCATCATCTTCACTTTTCATTTCTTCAAAGTTCGTTGGTACGACTGTTAAATGATTTATTCCCATACATATACCATCGTACTAGAAGCGTATATGTCTATCCATACGTGCTGAAAATACTATATATTTACAATATAACTGTAAGTTATATGATATTAAATAGGATAAATTATATAAGAACAAAAAGATTATATAACAATAATGAAAGATAGCTTTAACGCACTTCGAATAGTAAACAAAAGAGCAAAATTATACTCTAAAAATTCAGACAATACCTCAAAACTACGTTCATCCGCATTATACGAACTAAAATACAACGCACTACTAGATTGGGTCGGACACACCGATAATATAGAACTACACTACATAGATAATAAAAAATACTACTGCTTCTACTACAAAAACTATTCATTCCACGTCCCATTCGATGAAATATATGATACACTACCAATTACAGAACAACGTGTACTACACGACTTTGAATCCAACTCCGTACTAAGTGATAATACATACCGAACAGAAAAGAAATCACTAACATACCTATACAACGAACACAACCTAAACGCAAACAACTACCTCCTACAAAATAGCTCCTTCGAAACCTATTGGCCATACCTCCCAAT
>Ga0136598_1000714_pt1 | contig 14935 bp, 9 predicted proteins | sample AntRauTorcE11899_FD_104790 | JGI IMG/M metagenome (GOLD analysis project Ga0136598, IMG submission 104790) | Saline lake microbial communities from Rauer Islands, Antarctica - Metagenome Torckler E11 #899 | ecosystem: Environmental > Aquatic > Non-marine Saline and Alkaline > Saline | place... | reverse complement strand
TTTAACGGTTTACAATGTTATTGGACAACGGGTAGCCGTTCTTGCAAACGAAGTACTCCAAAGCGGAGCACATACCTATAAATTCGACGCAAGCAAACTTGCTTCCGGCATGTATCTTTATCGTTTGAAAACGGAAAATTTCTCAACGACCAAGAAAATGATGCTGATTAAATAGATGTCATTCAGTATTTAAAACATATAAACTGTTAAATATTATGCGGCAGGCGGTATAGCTTCTGAAGTTAATTGCCTGCCGCATTTTTTTTCTTAATGAAAAGCTATCTGGTACTTAATCGCCTTTAGATTGATCGAGCTCTAAATTTTGATTTTTTGCAGTTGTAAAAAACTATTTGAAACTGACCCGTACAACGGAATGTATTTACCTAATTAATTTCTTTTGTTAAACCCGTTTATGCTCTGCTTAAACGTGTACCCGATGTATGTAATACAAAAAAAGTCGAAAATACGGCAACTGCCACAACGCGGTAACTATTTAGATTCAACCATTTTACAGAAATCATATGAATAGCCTGACTATTACCGCAGTAACAAGTTTGCTCCTGCTTAAAGCGGCAGAAGTGTTGGTTGAATCCAAGAGATATCAATCCGTAAAGAATAATAGTCATAGCCTTGCAGAATATGTATTGACAGTTGGATCAGACATGGATGGTGGAATTTTTAATGAAGGCGGGCCGACAGGAGTCATAGATGAAAATAAAGACTGGTGGCCACAAGCTGAAGCCCTGATTGGTTTCATAAATGCATATCAAATTTCAGGTAGTGCCGTGTATTTAGAGGCTGCCGGTCAGGTGTGGGAGTTTACCAAGAAACAGGTAATTGATAAAAAGCATGGTGAATGGCACAAAGAAGTACATAGAAACGGCTTACCATTTGAATTGGATAAAGTACGTTCGTTGAAATGCTCATATCAACATGGCGGGGCTGCCCTCGAGGTAGACAACCGTGTGAACCTCCTGGTAGTTGCACAGACGGAACATTTGGCTGAAACAGTATCTGTAGAACAGGAATCAAAAATTAAGAACTGATGTGGAGATTGTTTCCAACACCTTTTTTGAAATATAGAAATCAGGTAAAATCATGAAGATATCTCATAAACTACAACTCTTTATAGTCACAGTAATACTTTTTGGGTCGTTCAGCATTTCTCTGAATGCACAGGATAGAATACAGTTTGGAGACAAAGATCTCTGGTTAAATGGGGGCAATATTGCCTGGATAAATTTTTCAAGTGATGTAGGTCCCAATTCATCAACCGTTGACGATTTTGAGCCTGTTTTCACTCAGGTAAATCAAAATGGTGGAAATGCTCTCCGTTTTTGGGTGCATATTAACGGGTCAAATACTCCTGCCTGGAGCGGAGGTCAGGTGACGGGGCCCGGTGCCGGCACCATTGACGATCTGAGAGCTATTTTAGATGCCGCCTGGGAGAAGGATATCGGATTGGTTTTGTGCCTGTGGTCATTCGATATGCTGCGGGAATCAAGCGGGAATACGTTAACCGCAAGAAACCGGAATATGCTTGAAGATTCTACCCTTACTCAGGCATATATTGAAAATGCGTTGATACCAATGGTAGAAGAACTTGGAGATCATCCCGCCATTATCGCCTGGGAAATATTCAATGAAGCGGAAGGAATGAGCAAAGAGTTTGGCTGGGATAATGTTACCGGAAGTGTGGAAGATCGCGTTGCAATGTTTGATATACAGCGATTTACGAACATGACGGCAGGTGCTATTCACCGTACCAACGCAGATGCTGTTGTATCAAATGGAGCGTGGAGTTTTCATGCACTTTCTGAAACTTCAAATTCCAATTCAAAAAATTATTACTCGGATGAAGAATTAATCAGTGCCGGAAAGGATAGTCTTGGGACGCTCGACTTTTATATGGTTCATTACTATGAGTGGGGTGGAACAGCATTATCTCCCTTTCACAATCATGCAGATAGCTGGGGTCTTGATAAACCCATTGTAGTGGGGGAATTTGGGATTCCCTCCGGTGATTTATTTGGGATTCCCGGGTCTGAGCTATATGAAAGATTGTACGACAATGGTTATGCCGGTGCGCTGGTTTGGCAATGGGTCGACTGGTACCAAGACAGAGGGGATTATGGTGACGACTGGCTGCGGGGTTTAGATCAGATGCTGAATATGAAATTGAACTATCCGGGGGACATTTCGTTGGGATCAACCTATCCACAAATAACCCGGTTTTCAGCCTTTCCGAATGAAATCGCTGCTGGTGATTCTACAAGATTAAACTGGCAGGTAAATTTTGCTGATAACGTTACGTTAGATGGAAACCCGGTGGCTATTGTAGACACTATATTTGTGTCACCTTCCGAAACCACAACATATGAGATTATAGCCTCAAGCGACACTACAGACGTTACTGACACGGCATCTGTAACTGTTGAAGTTGTCGATCCCGGTCAGCTTAACCGTGCATTCGGTAAAAAAGTCGTTACTTCAGCCAACGAACAGGGATTCGGGAATGAGGATCCATCGGCAGCTACGGACGGAGATCAAAGTACGCGGTGGTCGAGTCCTTATCAGGATGATCACTGGGTATACGTTGATCTGGGGAAGGCATATACAGTTAACTCAGTAACTCTATATTGGGAAGTAGCCTACGGTGAATCCTATGACATTCAGGTGTCGGTAGATGCCCAGAATTGGATGACTGTATATGAAGAGCGAAACGGAAATGGCAGTGTGGATGAAATTACTCTAACTGAGCCTGCGAAGGGTAGATATGTTAGGATGAAAGGGATAAACAGGGCGACAGAATTTGGATATTCGCTTTGGGAATTTGAAGTCCGGGGGCTTGTTTCAGATAATCAACCCCCTTCGATTTCACTCAATGAACCCAGGGATGGAATCAGGATGAGATCAGGATCTTCGCTCTATTTACAGGCTGATGTTGAGGAGAGTAATAGTGGAACGCTGGTGGTTTCATATTATCTGGATAATGAGCTTTACGCTGCGGTTTCTGAGAGCCCCTTTACCATGATTGTTGATAATCTTGAGGACGGAGATTATGCCGTACACGCAATCGCTGAAGACAATGAGTTTACGGTGCAGAGCGCAACCTCTCTTTTTACTGTCGAGTCAGGGTTGAGCAGTAAGAGGCTTGAAGCGGAGGATGCCATAGCCAGCGGTACAATTGAGCAGACTTCAGCATCTCCAATATTAGTCAGTGGAGGCGGCCTCGCAATAATTAAAGATTCCGGATCGCTAATCTGGCATAATGTAGGGCTGGGCAATGAAGAGAACTACACGCTGAAACTGAGGTACAACCTGCCTGACGGAGAAAAATTTCAAAAATTGAGTATCAACGGGGAAGTGACCGATACCCTTTATTTTGAACAGATTGGATCGGGGTGGATGTCGAAAGATACCGTGATTACTTCTTCAGAACCGATTCACACGATCAGTATTGAGCACTACATGGATAATTTGAATATCGATTACATCCAGCTTACAGTAAACCAGGCTGTGTCAAATGAAGATCTGGTTGATGTTCCTTTGCAAATCAAATTGAATCAAAACTATCCAAATCCTTTCAATCCGGTAACAAATATTTCATACACCCTGCCTGAAGGTGAAATCACCCGGTTAACAGTCTACGACCTTGCCGGACGAAAAATAGCGGAGTTGGTGAATGGGTATCAGTCGGCCGGACATCACACTGTAAGCCTGGATGCAAGTAACATGGCGAGCGGAATTTATATCTACAGGTTACGAACCAGTAGATCAACCCTAAGTAAAAAGATGCTTTTAGTTAAATAGCGAGTTTTGAACAGAAACGATGGACAGTAATTGATTCAGGAAGTTATTTAGTTGTTGGTGGCTTCTGATTTGCATTAATAAAACAAATTGATTAAATAGAAATTAAACAGCGAAAAACGCCCATCATATTTCCCTCAGTTATGTGATGATTCGATGTTTATCGGAGTGGCAGGGTGAAATCTGCTGCTTTGTTTAGAATACAAATAATAGATACTTAATCTTGTTTTATATCATGGCTACTAGATGAGTTTACATTTTATTGATCTGCTGATAATTGGGTTGTATCTGGTTGCCACGGTTTTTATCGGTTTCTATATATCGAACCTGGCGGGGAAAAATATTCAAAACTACTTTCTTGGCGGCAACAAAATTCGCTGGTACTACCTCGGCCTGTCTAACGCGTCTGGTATGTTTGACATCAGCGGTACAATGTGGATGGTTTACCTGCTGTTCATTTATGGTCTGAAAAGCATCTGGATTCCCTGGCTCTGGCCGGTATTTAATCAGATTTTCCTGATGGTGTTTCTATCGGTCTGGCTTCGAAGATCCGGCGTGATGACAGGAGCCGAATGGATCAAATTTCGGTTTGGAGAAAATCGAGGGGCTCATCTTGCGCATATCATTGTGGTGGTGTTTGCAATCTTCAACGTGATTGGTTTCATAGCATACGGTTTTATCGGAATCGGGAAATTTGCAGCGGCTTTCCTTCCGTATGAACTCTCGGCCGATCCTCAGTGGAATGTCTACTACTATGGATTGATAATAACCGCGATTACCACGCTTTATGTAGTAAAAGGAGGGATGTACAGCGTGGTATTTACTGAAGTCCTTCAGTTTGTTATTATGACCATTGCCTGTATTTGGGTGGGTATTATAGCCATGCAGGCGGTATCTCCCGAAATGCTGGAAGCGGTCATTCCCGCTGGCTGGAAAAACCCGTTTTTTGGGTGGGAGCTTGGCCTGGACTGGTCCGGCCTGATGGAAACGGCTAACGTGAAGATAGCGGAGGATGGGTGGAACCTGTTTACCATCTTTTTCATGATGATGCTATTTAAAGGATACCTGCAATCAGCCGCGGGCCCGGCGCCCAACTACGACATGCAGCGCGTGCTGTCGGCCGAAACGCCAAAAGATGCCGCAAAGATGAGCGGACTGGTCAGCCTTGTAATGCTGATTCCCCGATATATGCTTGTGGCCGGACTCACCATCCTGGCGCTTGTATTTTTCAGCGATCAGCTGAATATGATGGGCGAGGATGTAGACTTTGAACTTGTGCTTCCGTTTGCGATGGCCAACTTCATCCCGGTTGGTTTACTGGGACTGCTGATTGCTGCTCTGATTGCCGCATTCATGAGTACGTACGCAGCTACGGTAAACGCAGCACCCGCATATATTGTGAACGATATTTACAAGCGGTACTTCAACCCGGATGCTGATGACAAGACGTACGTTTACTGGAGTTATGGCACCTCAATCCTTGTGGTCATTATTGGGACGGCATTCGGGTTTATGGTTGGTTCAATCAACGAACTGATCCAGTGGATTGTAGCCGCGCTTTACGGCGGGTACACGGCCTCAAACCTGTTGAAGTGGTACTGGTGGCGATTTAACAGTTACGGCTATTTTTGGGGTATGTTGGGCGGAATTCTGAGCGCAATGATTATCCCGGCGATATTTTCGGATGTAACGCCTCTCTATACGTTTCCCCTTATTTTCGCGATTTCAATGGTCGGTTGTATTTGGGGATCGTTGGCCACAAAACCGGATGATGAAGAGGTGCTTAAAAACTTCTACCTGAAAGTTCGTCCCTGGGGATTTTGGGGACCCATCCATGATAAAGTTGCGGCAGAATACAGCGGAATTGAACGAAATAATGATTTTAAGCGGGATATGCTCAACGTAGCTGTGGGCATCATCTGGCAGACCGCACTAACGGCAACCGGCATTTTCCTGGTAATCCAGGAATATACCTATATGACACTGTGTGTGGTAGTGGTGCTGGTAACCATGGCATTTTTAAAAACAAATTGGTACGATAATCTTGAAGATTATCCCGATGAATATGCAAAGAATGCGGACACTCTGATCGAAACAAAAGGTAAGGCCAATGAGGCTGATCTTTTTTCAAAATCGGGTGAATAAAAGAAGGTTGAGAAAAAACAGAAGACTATGACTGAAAACAATTTCAAACTTAAACTCGAGCAGCTAAAACAGAAGCAGCAGACGTTTCTGTCGTTAGAAAACGAGCCGGTTGATGACCACAATGGTATGTACTGTCGTTACCAGCGACCGGTATTGACAGCTGCACATATCCCGCTTCACTGGCGGTTTGATTTCAGCTATGACGACAACCCCTGCCTCATGGAGCGCATTGGTGTAAACGCTGTTTTTAACCCAGGAGCTATCAAATGGAACGGCAAATATCTGATGGTAGCAAGAGTGGAAGGGTACGACAGAAAATCATTTTTTGCCATTGCAGAAAGCGATAATGGTATTGACAACTTCAGGTTCTGGGAAGAACCACTTGTATTGCCGGAGACGGATCGCCCCGATATAAACGTATATGATATGCGGCTCACAGAACACGAAGACGGGTGGATATATGGCGTGTTTTGTACCGAGCGTAAAGATCCCGGCGCTCCGAAACACGATACTTCTATGGCAGAAGCACAGGCCGGAATCACCCGAACGAAAGATCTGGTAAATTGGGAGCGTCTTCCTGACTTCCAATCACCATCACCCCAGCAGCGAAACGTGGTACTGCATCCTGAATTTGTAGACGGCAAATATGCGTTTTACACGCGGCCACAAGATGGATTTATCAGCGCAGGATCAGGTGGGGGAATTGGCTGGGCGCTGGTAGATGATATCGAACAGCCGGTAGCCGATTCCGAAACCGTCATAGAAACGCGGGAATATCACACCATCAAAGAAGTGAAAAACGGGCAGGGCCCGCCCCCAATCAAAACAGACAAAGGATGGCTGCATTTAGCGCACGGGGTGCGAAATACGGCGGCCGGACTGCGATACGTGCTTTATATGTTCTTAACGGATCTCAATCAACCTGAAAAAGTGATTTATAAACCTGGAGGGTACTTTATGGCTCCTGAAGGAGATGAACGAGTAGGGGATGTCTCGAATGTACTGTTCAGCTGCGGGTGGATCAGGGATGATGACGACTCCGTTTATATCTATTACGCTTCATCGGACACCCGGTGCCATGTGGCCACAACCACGGTTGAGCATCTTGTGGATTATTGCATGAATACGCCGGAAGATGAGTTTCGGTCAGCCGCATCCGTACAGCAACGGATTGACCTTATTAGGAAAAATGATAAATCACCAATATGAACAGATCTGAAGAAAGAATCATCAATAAGCTGAGCGAAGAGCTTGGTGCCGAACTGTTATCAAATATCATACCGTATTGGCTAACACACAGTATGGATCATGAGAATGGAGGATTTTACGGACAGATTGATTCCAACAATGTTCAGATCGTAGATGCGGACAAAGGTTCGGTGCTAATGGCACGAATACTCTGGACATTTTCTGCCTGCTACAAGAGATTCGGATCAGATGAATTGAAAGACGCCGCAGATCATGCGTTTGAATTTATAAAAAATCACTGCTGGGACAAGAGCAATGGTGGCGTGCACTGGATGGTTCAGTCTAATGGAAATCCAAAAGACCGAAGAAAATTTCTGTATGCTCAGTCTTTCGCAATTTATTCATTATCAGAATATTACAGCGCAACGGGGAACAGGGAGGCGCTTGAATTAGCAAAAGAGTTATTCAGGATAGTGGAATTAAAATGCGCTGATACTAAAAATGGGGGCTACCATGAAGTCTTTGATAAGAACTGGAATAAATTGACTGATGCCAGGCTCAGCGAAAAAGACCAGAATGAGCCGAAGAGCACGAATACGCATCTTCACATTATGGAGGCATATACAAATTTATTCAGAAGCTGGAAGTCTGCAGAATTAAAAGATCGACTTGAGGCACTTATTGATCTTTTTATCAACCGGATAGTTAATAAAAATCAAACGTCAACTTTCCCATTTTTTAATGGACAATGGGAGCCAAAATCTTCAGACATTTCCTTTGGTCACGACATAGAGACAAGCTGGTTGCTTCATGAGGCCGCCAATTTGTTGAACGATGATCAAAGGCTAAAAGCGGTTGAATTGATTGGTTTGAATATTGCAAATTTTGTGCAAAATAACGGCCTGGACGGTGACGGAGGGATGTTTAACGGGGGAGATCGAAATGGCGTGACGGATGATAGAAAAGACTGGTGGCCACAGGCTGAAGGGATCGTTGGATTCTTTAATGCGTATCAGGTATCTGATGATGTTACGTATTTAGAATCAGCTGATCAACTTTGGGAATTCATCAAAGAGTTTATTGTCGATAAAAAGAATGGTGAATGGCACGAGAAAGTGAGCCGTAGCGGGGAACCCTTTAAACTGGATAAGGTACGATCATGGAAGTGTCCTTACCATAATACCAGGGCTGCTCTCGAAATATTAGAAAGAGCAGATAGCATTTTAAATACTCAAACGGGTGTTGCAGAAACACCGATATCAGAAAAATTTTGATTTGAACATTGAATCAGATACAGCTGAGAAAAGAAACAGGCAATATTCGGCCGAATAGCGAAAATATGTCTGGGGCGATATTGCCGTTCGTCCCGGAATCCATTAAATAAATTTAGAAATCTTTTAAACCCTTGGTACCATCAGGTCTCGATTCGCACGTAGCTGACGAACAATGATTGTGCTTAGCATCAGTTTCATCAACCTGAAAAATGAGAAATAGTCATAACCCGAGCTCGATTAATAAACCAAGTTATTGAAAGTGAGGCTGTCCAAAAAGGAACATAATAAGTTACTAAGCTTAAATAATTTAGACTTTAAATTTCTCTGTAATAGATAGAGAGGGAAATAGGGTGAGTCAGAGGAAGATTAAAAAATTATTTAAGCGGATTCCGGGGCAAAATACTTTTTGGACAGCCTCAGGAAGGGGGATGTTCATCAAAATTTTGAAAAACCCAATGAATACCCCTCTTGCCGAAAGGCATCCCTCGGGTCAATCTCTCCGTCGGCTGACGGAAGACTTCTGCATTCGTTTTATAATCAATATCAGCTTTATACATACGTTTCAAGCCGTAAAACGTGGAGTCGAAATCGTGTTGGGTCACTCATACAGTAATTTGCGCAAGCTTTTTAAATATCACACAGAAAGTATGATTAGACAGATATGTTGTTTCACAATTCTACTCTTTTGCTTAGCATCTCTATTTGCTAATTCGGCACACGCTCAAACAAAAGTGTCTGTAAGTGATAAAGATATCAACCAAAATGAGGAGATATTTCGCTTTGCCATTATGGGAGACAGAACCGGTGGCATGAGGCCCGGAATATTTGCCCGCGCGGCAGAAAAGGTAAATTTGATGCAGCCTGAATTCGTGCTTTCAGTCGGTGACCTTATTGATGGCTATACCACAGATCCCGACGTCTGGAACAGTCAGTGGAATGAGTTCGAAGAGATAGTGGACAAACTGGACATGCCGTTTTATTACGTTCCCGGAAATCACGATATCAGTAATGATTTGCTCAGAGATGTTTGGGTAGAACGGCACGGATCACCGTTTTACACATTCATATACAAAGATGTTCTATTTGTAAGCCTTCATACTGAAGACCGGAAAGGCGGAGGGCTTGGAGAAGCGCAAATTGAACACATCAACAATCAGCTTGAGATACATAAAGATGTTCGCTGGACTCTCATCTTCATGCACCGGCCTATTTGGTCATATGGAGATCAGGCCGGATATGAAAAGATCGAAGAGAAACTTTCTGGACGCAATTACACCGTCTTTTCAGGACACCATCACCACTACGAGTATCTTAAAAGAAATGGGATGGATCACTACATACTTGCTACTACAGGCGGCGGGAGCTATATGAGAGGTGTTGAATTTGGTGAGTTTGATCATATTACCTGGGTTACCATGAAAAGCGATGGCCCAAACGTAGTTCATATTGAATTTGACCATATCTACAGTAAAGAGATTGTTACCAGCGAAAACAGGGCTATGGTTCAGGCTCTTCGAAACGGTGAGTGGCTGAAAACGAACCCGGTGATTGTTGAAAATTCCTCTGCGCGATCCACACAGATTCCCATCATGCTCAGCAATCCAGCTAATGAACAGATGTCCGTAACCGGCAGTTTATCAGATTCGCTGCTGACGTTTAATGTGGCAGATATTGATCTGATAATACCGGCCAACAATGACACGACTCTATTGCTGGATTTAAGCTGGGATCATACTATCGGGATTCACGACCTGAATGAACATGCGGCTGAGTTAACTCTTACCGGGACTTACGAACAGCAGAATAAGCAGGATTTGTCTCTTCCATCGACCAAAAGACTTCTGTTTGATCAACCCCATCTTCTTCACGTTACAAATAGCAGCATCACTATTGATGCTAATCTGGATGACTGGAAGGATGTTTCGTTTACTCAGATCACCAATCCTGTGTATATGCACGAAGACTGGGACTGGAGCGGTAAAGAAGATGGAAGCTTCTCTTTTGCGGCCCGACGGGATGACAAAAATATATACATAGCACTTCAATCTTCTGACGATCGGTTGATAATTGAAAACGATGTAGAAAGCAGGCAGGATAAATTCTTTATTCGATTGAATCCATATGCAAAAGAGGATCGCAAAACAGATTATCCGGAGCGCCTGTTTGGGTTTGAAGCTGTACCCGAGGCATATCATTACCAAATTGATATTTCCCAGGGTGAGTCAATTCAGCAGCCAAATATTCAAAATAACAGCACTAGCATTGACGTGGATGCATCTATGATTTCCGAGAAAAAATCCGGCAGCCAGATACTGGAAATGGCTATTCCATTAACTGTTATAGAGGACATGCAGGGAGCTAACTGGACATCAATACGAATGAATTTCGGATGGATGGATCATGATCGCCCGGAAAATACGAAACCGTCTGTATTATGGTGGCGACCTGTATGGGGTTCTTCAGAAGACAATACGTTAATGTCTGAATTCTTTAAACAAAAAAAATTATGATCCGTCAAATATCAGGACCCAATCTGTGTCTGATTTTAGTTTTTATGGGCTCCTTCACAGTTTCATGTTCAACCTCAGACTTGAAGCCAGACACACCCAATGTCGTATTTATTCTGACTGATGATCAGGGGTGGGGAGATATCGCCAGCCACGGAAACCCCGATATTAGTACACCGGCTTTGGATGCACTTGCGGCATCCGGAGTTCGATTCGATCGGTTTTTTGTGAGCCCTGTTTGTGCGCCAACCCGTGCCAGCTTACTTACGGGACGAGACCATCTGCGAACCGGAACACAGTGGGTAACCTATGGTCTGGAGAATATGCGGAGCGATGAATATACGTTTGGAGAGGTCTTCCGTGATGCCGGTTATAACACCGGATTATTCGGTAAATGGCATAATGGGTCTCACTACCCTATGGATCCGGCGGGACAAGGGTTTGATGAGTTCTTCGGTTTCACTGTAGGGCACTGGAATAATTATTTCGATACCGAGCTACAGCACGGCCGCGAGATGGTGAAAACAGAAGGTTATATCGCTGACGTGCTCACTGATTCTACGTTATCGTTCATTGAACGACACCGGGAAAAGCCGTTCTTCGCTTTTGTGTCATATAATACTCCTCACAGCCCTTTTCAGGTTCCTGAATCCTATTTTGAGAAATATAAAGGCCTTGGGCTGAGCGATAAAAATGCAGCCGTTTATGGCATGGTTGAAAATATTGATGATAATGTTGCCAGGATACGCAGCAAGCTCGATGAATTGGAGTTAACGGAAAATACAATCGTTATCTTCATGACAGATAACGGTCCCAATGGGGGCGATCGATACAACGGGAATATGAAAGGATGGAAGGCAAAAGTAGACGAAGGGGGCGTTCGGGTGCCAATGTTTATTAGCTGGCCCGGCACGATAGAACCGAATACAATTGTAGAAGAACTTGCAGCGCACATAGATTTTTTACCTTCATTAGTTGATTTGGCAGGTATTGAATTCACTCCCAAAAATCCAATCGACGGACGCAGTTTCACCAGGCTGATATTCGAAGAAGATCCTGAGTGGAATAATCGCCTTCTTTTCACACATCAATCAAGATGGGATACTCTGGAAAAGTTCCCGGCGTCTGTACGTGACAATCGCTACCGTATGGTCAGGTATGGTGACGAATGGGAGCTCTACGACCTGAACCTGGATCCGTCTCAGCGCAGGAATATTGCTCAGGAATTTCCGGCAATGGTTGATGAACTTAGTAACTCATACGAAAACTGGTATTCAGAAGTCACTTCAGGGCTGCCCGCGTCGCGTGCCATCCCGGTAGGATACGAAGAAGCTCCGCAAGTGATAATACCTGCTGTTGAAAGCAACTTTTCCGGAAATATTGCATTTCAAGGGGAATCCGGCTGGAGCAATGACTGGCTCGTAAATTGGACCTCGCCCCGGGATAAAGTATGGTGGGAACTGGATGTTATTGAAACGGGTGAATATGAGATTTCGATTGAATACACTCTGAAAGAAGAGGATGCAGGAGTGGTCATTGAAAGTTCTGTGGATGGTCATACCATGTCAGTTCAGATTGATAACGGATTTTATCCTGACTTTCTGGAAAGCCCGGACAGGGTGAAACGCGGCGAAGTTTACGAAAAAGAGTGGGCTGAAATATCAGTAGGCACACAAACTATATCTGAGGGAAATCATATGCTTGAGTTACAACTGCCGGTAATCCCGGGAGAATCAGGTCTTGAACTCAAATCGGTGATACTTCAAAAGAAGGGGTGAACATCTACAATGTGGAAACGGGCGATTCAGGACAACTTTAAACTTTAATAAAGGATGCTGAACTGATATGGAAAAAACCAGCGCCAATCAATCGGGAACTGATTTCTACATCCTTGCAGGTCAATCCAATATGGATGGGGAGGGCTTTGTGGCAGATTTACCGGTTCATTTGGATAAAACATTCAAGAATGCGTGGATCTATAATCCAAACCGCCGTGATGATCAGCAGCTGGAAGAGAGTCAGGGGAGATGGGAAAGGCTTCGCCCAGGCCATGGTGCCGGATTTAGGATTGAGAATGATACACCCGTTTATTCTGATTTGTTTGGTCCGGAGCTTTCACTTGCTGAGGCTATGTCAGAAAGGAGTGCAAACAGTCCTATACTGTTTTACAAATACGCTAAAGGCGGAGCTTCGATCCATCCAGATGCAGGGCTGGAGTGGGGGTGCTGGGACCCGGATTATTCGCGGGGCAACGGAATCAATCAGTGGACACATTTCTGCTACCACCTTCACCGCTCGCTGAAGCTTGCTGAGGAGTCCTTTGGAGCGGTCAGGCCAGCCGGAATTTTCTGGCTGCAGGGAGAAAGTGACGCCTCCCACACCAGAACGATAGCTGAGGCGTATGCAAGAAACCTTTCGAGAGTGTTGAATAAAATGCGTGAAGAAATCGGAGACATGACGCTGCCGGTTATCACAGGACAGATTTCAGATTCCACGATGGGGCGGGGAAAACAAAAGACAACCTACCCGTTTGGAGATATTGTGAAATTAGCTCAGAAGGAGTTTGCGGAGCAGGATAGACACGCTGCGCTTGTAACCGCACCGGAAGGCCATGGCTTCATTGATGCCTGGCACTACGACAGCCAAACCTATATTGATCTTGGTTACAGATTTGCCAAAGCAATATATGAGCTTCGTAATCATCAACTGAATCGGGATTGTCCTGTGTGAATGACATAGCTAACAACAAAACTAAGGGAATCATGAATTAGCGAATATCCAATTTGTTATTGAGACGGGATTGAGAGATTTTTTTGAAAAATGAAAAATGAAAAGTGAATAAAATAATATGATTAAAATACCGAAAAGTGTACCTGAGAATGAGATTTTTGAAACAGTGGAGCTGTTTATTGAGAGTAAAGAATTTACTATCGTGGACAAAGACGACCAGCGGCCGTGGGGCGGTTTTTTGGTGATTGATGAGGATCAGTCTGAACATTTTATCACTACTTTCTTTCCTGCACTGAGCGTAGAGAATTTTAAAGGGTTTGATAAATTGAGCCCCAAAATTTTACTGGTGGCTCCGGGTAAGCGCCTGTCGTGGCAGTACCACCACCGGCGCGCGGAAATCTGGCGCGTAATAGGCGGAGAGGCTGGCGTGGTGGTAAGTGAAACCGATGAGCAGACACCCGTTAAAAGGCTTGAACTGGGCGAATCTGTCAGCCTGAAGCAGGGCGAACGCCACCGACTCGTCGGTCTTGACGGATGGGGCGTACTGGCCGAGATCTGGAAGCATACTGATGCGGAACATCCCTCCGACGAAGATGATATCGTGCGGGTAGAGGATGATTTCGGGCGGTGAGTATTTAAGAAATCCTTCGTTGGACGATTGTTCCGAAGGGGATCACCTTTAGGCTGTTTTCGACCGCCGAGTCAACAACGAACCAAAACCCATTCCCGCTCTCTAAACTAAACTATCTAACTTGCGTGCTATTGATGCAAACAACCAAAGCCTGAGCATTGGTGAGCGTAAAGGCAGCTTTAACGACATGCTAAATAAACGAACATTCAAGGTGGTTTTTGTTGATAAAACAAAAGGCGCTGGACTAAATGAAAGCAAAGTAATACCTAAAAATCCCAAGTAAGATAAAAATGGGACGATTGACAAATTTATCACCATTGTACTTGTGATGTATCTGCTTTCAGGCTTTTTTTGTGCTCAAATTTTGGTGGAAAGGGCCGTTTCCGTTCCATTTTAGTCAACGTTAGTCAAGGATAGCCTCCCAAACCCACTTGTCAGACGCACCTCTTCCACGAGTCTCTCTTTTTTTGGATCTGTTGTTACGTGGGAGTGCCCGCCGGCAGGCTCACAACTGCAGCCGGCACACCTGCTGGTAAATGCTCTCCCATTTTGTACGCATGTAGTAGGATTCTTGCATGTATTCTTGCATGTTAAGCGTCCACCGGCGGGCGTGATAGACCAGCTTGCCGGCGCACCGAATAAACCACTCG
>Ga0136598_1000708_pt1 | contig 14995 bp, 18 predicted proteins | sample AntRauTorcE11899_FD_104790 | JGI IMG/M metagenome (GOLD analysis project Ga0136598, IMG submission 104790) | Saline lake microbial communities from Rauer Islands, Antarctica - Metagenome Torckler E11 #899 | ecosystem: Environmental > Aquatic > Non-marine Saline and Alkaline > Saline | place... | reverse complement strand
GCGCAACTAGAGTAGCAGTGACTAATAGAATCGGCACCGACTTTTTCAACAACACCGGAATATTAGTCAGTCTTAGCACTTGGGTGGCAACTGTGCCCAGCGGAACAACTGCCACCATCTCTTTTGACGACGAAGGTTCGGCCTCGGATAGAGAAATGGTAATTTATAGAGCCATTGGTCTTGATAGTAATACGCCTACGGATATTGATAACGGAGACTTTAAGGCAGCCACACAAGCTGTAAGTCTAACAGTTTCGCAGGGAGGTTTTATAGTTGGACATAATATGTCAAGTTATGCTAGTGGAACATCTATAACTAATTTTACATCAGATTATAATGGATCTGCTTCGAACAGCCCATACGAAGCATCTTCAAAAGGGAATAACTTGGGTGCCGGAACAGAAAATGCCACCATAACAATATCCGACTGGTCCGGCAGCGACGGAACTGCATATCAATATATGAGTTTTAGATAAGGAGAAACCTTGAATCAAGGACCAAGATAGAAAGGATCCCCATTGGGGCACGGTAGAAACTAAGGACAGCAAGGGCAACATTCTCAGCAGCGAACAAGGTTTGTTTGTGGGCAGAGGCGATAACAAACTATTACCCAAAAGTAAGAAGATTAAATAGTTTTGACCTGCAGAGCTCGGAGTAAGGATTCGCACACTAAGTTGCTACTCGGACATAGTCACTTGCACAGACAAGCAAGGGCTCTGCAAGTCAAATTAAACACTAACACGACATAGCCACTAACGGAGGTCATTATAATGACAATTGGCAGAAGAAATATCAATCCAGATCGCAGAGTTGACGATGCTGGTGTAATCCGTGGACAGGATCCTGTTGACAATAACACTGCCAACCCGTTCCGTGCATCAGAAAATGGCAGAGTAGCTGTTGAACTACCTTATAACAACAGTCAGGTTGGCGAAGTTATTACAGCAGAGGAACAATTATGATAGGTGATATTAGTAGACAAGATCACAAATGGGGAACCATAGAACAGAAAGATCACAACGGCGATGTAATCCGAGAAGAGTATGGATTGATTATAGGCAGAGGCGAAAACAAGAAGGTAGTCTCACCCAAAACTGTTGAAGACTTAGCAGCACTATGGTGTGACTACAAAGAAATAGCTGAGATGGTTGGAGTCAATGTTGAGACCCTAAAATACAACTTTAGTGATTACATTATAAAAGGAAGAAACCAAACGAAGCAGGGTCTTAGAAAGGCTCAATTGAAGGCTGCTATGGGTGGTAATATCACAATGCAGATCTGGCTTGGTAAGAATATACTTGGACAGAGTGACAACCCAGCAACTAACGGTGGAGACGAACCACTTCCTTGGACTGACTAATTATGGCATTAAGCACAGCACAACAAGCAGTAGCAGAGTCAGACAGTCGCTTCAGAGTGTTAATAGCAGGAAGAAGGTGGGGCAAGACTCACTTGGCAATAAGAGAGTTGGCAAGATTCTCACGATATCCTAATAGGAAGGTTCTTTATATTGCTCCTACATACAGACAAGCAAAGCAGATTGTATGGAAGGACTTGAAGAACAAACTGACTGACTTGAAGTGGGCCAAGAGAATTAATGAATCAGAACTGATGATTACATTAGTCAATGGCACTGAGATAATGCTGCGCTCTGCTGACAACTATGACAGTATTCGTGGACTTGGTGTTGACTTTGTGGTGTTTGATGAGTTCGCTGACATCAGTGCTGAAACTTGGACTGAAGTAGTTCGTCCAGCATTATCAGATAGACAAGGCCACGCTCTGTTCATAGGCACACCCAAGGGTTTCGCAAACTGGGCAAAGGATCTATACGATAGAGGACAGCAGGGAATGGATGACTGGGCCTCTTGGCAGTATACAACAGCACAGGGTGGTAATGTAACACTTGAAGAGATTGAAGCTGCCAAGATGGATTTGGATGAACGAACCTTTAATCAAGAATATAATGCTACCTTTGAAACTTATCAGAATGTTATCTACTACAACTTTGGCAATGAACGAGTTACAACACACTTACCCAAAGTTGAAGCAAAGACTGTGCTGCATATAGGGGTTGATTTTAATGTGAGTCCACTTTGTGCTGTTGTAGCAATAGCAGATTCAGAAACTAAGAAACTGTGTGTGGTGGATGCAGTTGAAATATACTCAAGCAATACACAAGAACTGTGTGATGAAATTAATGCAAGGTATGCCAACAATAAGAAAGTAGCATATCCAGATGCCAGCGGATCACACAGGCACACAGTGGGTGACACGGATCACAATATACTGAGAGTGAATGGCTTTGAAGTCAAGAGCCCAAAGAAGAACCCACCTGTGAAAGACAGGATCAACTCAGTGAATGCAGCATTTCTCAATGCACAGGGCACTACAAGACTGTTGATACACCCAAGGTGCAAGAAGTTGATTGAATGTTTACACAAACACACTTATAAAGCAGATACTCAACAACCAGACAAAGCAAGTGGATACGATCACTTCCCAGATGCACTTGGATATCTTGTGCACAGTTTAATGCCTATTAGAAGGCCCAGCACTACACAACAGAATGGTTACTATGGTGCTGTATAAAAACCACTATTTAACAATAGATAAATATCACAACGAGGAACTACAATGAGCTTGGACAAACTAGAAACAAAGCACCCTAATTATAAAAAGATGCAGGCAAGATGGCACTTCCTATATGCTTCATACCTTGGTGGACAAATCTACAAGCAGGGACACTACTTGCGCAAATACTGGGGTGAAGATGGAGCTCCGTTTGATGCTTATGCTGCACGACTTGATGTTACCCCACTTGACAATCACTTAAAGTCAACTGTTGACATCTATCGCAGTTATCTGTGGAGAAATCACCCAAACAGACTATTAGGTGCTGTTAGAAACAATCCTTTTGTTCAAGCCTTTGTCAAAGACACTGACTTGAATGGTCAGAGTATTGACTCATTTATGAAGACAGCACTTGACTGGGCAATGGTGCTGGGTCATATGTGGATTAGTGTGGATCGTCCAGCACAGTCAACTGTTAGTGCACAAGAAGAAATTGAATTAGGCATTCGTGGCTATGTTAACTTGTATACTCCTCAAATGGTGCCAGACTGGGAATATGAGAAACACGCAAGTGGCAAGCGAGTATTGAAATACTTGAAAGTCTATGAGATGATAGCAAGTGATATGCACATCATCAAAGAATGGTATCAAGACAGAGTAGTTAAGAGTGTTGTTAAAGTAGATCCACAGACTGGTGAATACAACGAAATAATCAACCAACAAACTTACCCTAATACACTGGGTAAGATTCCTTTTGTGTATATGGCACCACAACAGTCACCAACTAATGAAATGTGTGAAAGTATGCTGGCTGATGTGGCTGATATGCAGCGATCAATCTACAACAAGCTGAGTGAACTTGAACAAACTATCAGAATGAGTGGACACCCAAGTCTAGTTAAAACAGCAGAAACTTCAGCAACAGGTGGTGCGGGTGGTATTGTTACTATCCCAGAAGACTTGGACCCAGGCTTATATCCTAAACTACTACAGCCAAACGGAAGTGTTCAAAGCATCCTTGAAGCAATCAACCACGATGTTGACAGCATTGACAAGATGACACACTTAGGTGCTGTAAGAGCAGTTAAAGGTAGTGGTATGAGTGGTGAAGCTCTTAAGACTGAGCGCCAGCTATTGAACTCAAAACTAAGTGACTTGGCTGACATCGCAGAAGAAACTGAAAGAAAGATATGGGACTTATGGTTTGAATGGATGGACATCAACAAGCCAGAAGACTTCTCAATTGAATATTACAAAACCTTTGAAACCCGCGATGTGGGCTATGAACTAGATATACTCAAATCAGCATTAGAAACTGTTACTTCACCTGTATACAGAAAGTTCGCTGAGAAAGAAATTGCCAAACTAACTATTGACGATGAAGAAGTTTTGAATCAAGTGTTGGCAAGCATTGACCGTCAACCAGACTCACTGCCGCAAAACGGCAATGATAACGACTGATAAATAACAATGCAACACAGTGCTCGGGTGAGCACTGTTAATGAATAGTAAAAACACTGTCAGACTCACTGACATTAATAATAGAGGTTACAGGACAATGACTGATAATACATTGGATAACAGCCAAGATGTTGACACTGGGGTTGATAACACTGGCGCAGAAGATAATTCCCAGGATAGTAGTAGCAAAGGTTTCTCACAAGAGGAAGTTAATGCTATCGTAGCAAAGAGAGTATCACAAGCACAAAAGAAATATGAAGGTGTTGATCTTGATGAATATCGCACTCTAAAGCAACAACAGGAAGAAGCTGAAGAAGCTCAAATGTTTAAGCGCCAAGAGTTTGATAAGATCCTAAAGCAGACCAAGGAAAAGTCAGATTCGGAAATCAACAAACTCCGTGAAGAACTTACCAAAGTCAGAGTTGATGGGGCACTGGTTAATGCAGCCAGCAAGCACAAGGCAACAAATCCAGATCATATTGCGCAACTGCTACGAAACAGTGTGAAGCTTGATGATAGTGGTACACCTGTAGTTTACGACAACAAAGGTGAGGTTCGTTATAACACTGATATTGGAGAGCCGTTAGCAATTGACGATCTTGTATCAGAGTTTATTAATGCAAACCCATACTTTAAGAGTCCAGGCAAGCAGGGCACAGATTCAATGAGTAACACAAACTCAACAAGTCAAGAAGAGCTTGATTTGTCTAAATTAGATCTTACCCGTCCAGAGCATCGCAAAATATACGAGCAAATGGTAAAAGAAGGTAAGGTATAACAACTAACCTAAACAAGGAATTATTATTATGTCTAACAACAGTGGTTACAACTTAGAGTCATTTATGACACCAACCCGTGCAGCAGCGGTATATGCAGCACAAGAGGGTTCTCTTTACCTACCAGGCGGCATCATCCCATTGGAGATGGTTCCAGCAGGTTCAACTAGCCTACAAGTGCCAGTTCTTGGAAAAGCAGGCTCAGCAGAAGTAGACTCAGCAGCTAGCGCATTTGGTTCAGATGATTTTACATCAACTGCACTAACTGACACTGCTGTTACAATCCCTGTTGTCTTGTATGGTCGCAGAACTATCCTTCGTGATGTTGGCGGTGTTAGCCCAACATCAGTGGGTCGTCAACTTGGTAATGCAGTAGCACAGAAGTTTGACGAAGCAGTAACAGCACTTTACCGTGGCTTCACTAGCAACACAGCAGTAACTGGTTCAGGCACCAGCAATGCATTGAGTGTAAATGATATGATTGATGCAGCTCAAACTCTTCGTGCAAACGAGGTTATGGGTCAGCTAACAGCTATCCTACACCCATACCAGGTTGGTAACCTAATCAAGGAAATCAACACTGATGCTTATGCAGGTTCAACTGTTCAAAACAATGCAATGCAGTCAGGCTTTGTTGGCACCCTAAACGGTATCCGCATCTATCAGTCAGCTTTCGTAACTGAAACAGCTGATACTGACAAGTTGTTTGAAGGCCTAATGTTTGGTGATGATGCAATGAGAATTGCTATGCAGCGCAATGTTGACATTGAAGCTGGTCGTCGTCCAGAAGCAGTTGGCTGGGACTTGGTTGCAAGCCTACACGCAGGTGTTGGCATCGTTGATCAAAGTCGTGGTATCCAGATTAAATCAACTGGTAAAACAGTAGAAGTATAATTTGGTGAGGGTGGGCAGCAATAGTGCTGCTCACCTTATATCTAATAAGGAACACAGATTATGAGTTTTGCAACAGATAACGACTTGGTAACACTGGTTCCAGATATCTACGATCATAATGTTGACTACTGGGGTGACGAGATTGCTCGTGCAGAAGAAGACATCATCAGAAAAATCAGAACAGAATGGTATAACAAGCGATACAGTCGCTATAACTGGGATCAAGCAGAACTTGTTGAGAGTCAGTGGACACAAGCCACACTCTATCGTGCACTAGGATACTACATCTTGCCTCGCTTAACACAGTGGCGCACAGAAGGTGACAGTTTCCAGCAGCAAATGGAGTTTTATCAAGCAAGGTTTGCAGATGAAATGAATGATCAGTTTGGTATTGGTATACAGTATGACTACAATGGTGATAGTGTTATTGATGAAACTGAGAATTACCCAAATACACAAACTAGGTTATGGAGATAATGGCAAGTTTAAGAGAACTAATTGCGAAGAATATTGAATCAGTGCTGAACACCAGCAAGGATCAGAACCTAAGCAACTATAGAATCAATAAAGTTGTCAGAGACCCTGTTGTGATTGAAGATTTAAGCAGGACTAGTTTGCCTTTGATATTTGTTGAAAGCGCAGACGAAACCCGCGAAGATATCTCAATGGGCGGTTCAGCAGTAACTCGTCAAGGAACAATTGAGTTTAATTTGAACCTTTACTTACAAGGTGAATCAAGAGACACACAGCGCAATGGACTTATCCAGACTGTTGAAGATGTGTTAGAATTGGATCGCACTAGAGGCGGCAATGCCCTTGATACACAGGTTACACAGGTTGAACTAATTGACATTGGTGAAGCTGCTCCATATGCAAGCATTCGCATAGTAGTTGAATGCACCTATTGTTATACTAGAGGAGCAAGTTAATGGTTAAAATGATTAAAGATGGTAAGGAATACGACATCGCTGAAGCAAGAGTTAAAAAACTACTCAAGCGAGGCTTTGAAGTGGTAACTGACACACCTGCACCCAGCGAAGATGTCAACGAAGAAGATCAATTAGCTAACAATGGAGACGAATTATGAGTTGCTATGTAGGAAAGGAAGGTGTTGTCAAAATTGGCAGTGATGCCGTGGGTGAAGTTACAAACTTTTCACTTGAGGTTACAGCTGAAACAATTGAATGCACCGCAATGGGCGATACCTATCGTGGGTATGAGTCTAGTTTTATTAACTGGAGTGGTTCAGTAGATGTTCACTGGGATCCAGACGACACAGGGCAAACAGCTCTTGTTATTGGGTCTAAGGTGCAGCTAGCACTATATCCAGAAGGTGATGAAGCTGGTGATACAGAGTATGCAGGACAAGCAATTGTAACTAGCTTTACTCGTTCAGCAGCATTTGACGGATTGGTTGAAGCCAGCATCGCATTCCAGGGTGACGGCGAACTAACAACTGGTTCAGCAGCCTAAACAAAGGAGGGGTTTAGATGCCTAATGATGTTAAGCGAGCTATGAAACGATTAGCAAGCGAGATTGACAAGGATCTTGACTCCTTTTTTAATGATGTATTGAAAGAAGTCAAAAAGCAAACACCTATAGACACAGGTAAAGCAAGAAGGGGTTGGCAAAAGAGATCTAACCCAAGTGTGGGTGGCTCCACAAGCATTGAAAATGTGCTGATAAACAATGTGAAGTATGTTCCTTATCTTGACAAAGGACACAGTTCACAAGCACCAGATGGTATATTGGCACCAGCCGTTGAGAAGGTAAAGCGCAGGTATCGCTAAGATGCTTAAATGCATTTTAGATAACTACTTGTGTAACAAACACTAAACAAGGAAAAACACTATGTCAGCAATTGATAAAGCAAAAGCACACTACAAAGAAGTATTATCAGCAGGACTACAGGGTCCTATCCGAGTTCCAGAGTGGGACTCAGAAATCTATTACAAGCCAAGTGCAAACTTCAGCCAGCAAGCACAGGTAATTGAACTGCATCAAGCAGGCAAGAGTGTTGAAGCACTTGTAATGACACTTATCCTAAGAGCACTTGACTCAGAAGGCAAAGCACTATTCAGCAAAGCTAACAAAGCTGAGCTAATGAAGAGTGTTGATCCAGATGTTATTGTTCGTATTGTAGACGAAATCAACAATCACGAAGTTGATGTGGATGAAGCACTGGGAAACTAAAAGAAGATTCGCAAATGATGTTCCTCTTTGAGGTAGCGAGTCACCTAGGTAAGAGCTTGGAGGAAGTCTGTCAATTTAGTGTAGCTGAATTAAGTGGCTGGAGATATTACTTTGTGGCAAAACACGAGCTGCATAAGGAAAACAGGAATAACAAATGAAGTATGACATCGTATTACGAGTAGTTGATAAAACTTCAGCTGGACTTAAGAAGACAGAACAGGGCATCAGCAAAGTCAGCAAAGCTGGACGACTAGCTAAAGGAGCGCTGATTGGTGTTACCACAGCCATCACTGGTGTTGTTGCTGTGGGCGCAACAATAAAGAAAACAATCAATAGATTTGATGATCTCGCCAAGCGCGCCCGTAATGTTGGTGCTGCCACTCAAGAGTCTTTTAAGGAATTTCAAGCACTAGATAAAGTAATGACCGAAGCTGGTATTAGTTCCAGTGAAACCGACAGAGCTTTTCGAAATGTCAATCAACGACTATTAGACGGTAGTAAAGGTGGAGCGGCTTATGCTGATATATTTGATAAGTTAGGCGGTAGTGTGTTGGATGCTAATGGTAAGTTGAAGTCCAGTCCAGAATTGTTTAAGGCAATCAGCGAAGGTGCTCAGAATGGCACTATTGATCTTGACGAGTTCTCAACAATAGTAGGTCAGAATGTTGGTCCTAAAGTATACAATGCAATGCAGTCAATGATGAAGGCTGGTATGAGCCTAGAAGACGCATTGGCAAGTGTTAAAGAGAACGGTGACTTTGTTCCGTTGGGCGCTGCTGAAAGTGCTGAGAAGTTTAACGACACACTGGGAAGAATGGGCGAAGTAATGATGAGTGTATTAACTCAAGCAATTGCTCCAATGCTGCCAGTGTTAACACAATTAGCTGAAGACATACTGGCTGGAATGCCTGCTTTCATTGACGGCGTTAAGGGTGCGTTTGAAAGGATGCAACCTACTTTGTCAATGATTGGCAATATCATAACCGAAGTTGTATGGCCTGCCTTAAAGATGTTGTGGGAAGCATTTCTTACAATTCAGGAGTTCTTACAACCCCTAGTGGAAACCTACTTCAAGTTATTATACAAAGGATTGGTCCAGATTAAAGAAAACTTCGTTAGTGTAGTAGAAGGAGTGCGTTGGTTCATACAAGCCATTAAAGATGTGGGCACAGGCATTGAAGAAATGTATACATCCTTTTCTGAAATGGGCACTAATATAGTGGACGGCTTGATTCAAGGTATTACGGACGGCTTTGGCAAACTAAAAGACACTGTTGTTAATATGGCAGACAATGTAGAAGGCTGGGTCAAAGAAAAACTGGCTATCTTCTCACCATCTAAAGTGTTTGAAGGCATTGGTATGAATATCACAGACGGTCTTGTTAATGGTATTATAGAAGGGTCAAACAATATTGTTCCTGCTATGGATAAGCTAGCACAAGATGTTGAAAAAGAAGGTAGCAAGCTGGGCGAGAACTTCTCTAAGACACTGAGTCAAGGATTAAGCGACGGTAAACTTGAACTGTCAGACTTCAAAGACTTCTTCATAAGCACAATAGCAGAAATGGCAACACAGCAGTTGGCAGGTGGTGCTCTTGGTGCTGGCGCAGGCAGTGGACTTGGTGGTGTTATAGCAAGTGGCTTAGGTGGCTTGTTCTTCGCAGACGGTGGTAGAATTGCTCCAGGCAAAGCAGGTATTGTCGGTGAAGCAGGTCCAGAGATTGTTAAGGGTCCAGCTACTGTATACAGCAACTCAGACTCAAGAAGTATGATGAGCGGCTCAGGCGACGGTGGTGACAATGTTGTTTACTCACCAGTGTTTAACACCACAATCAATCCAGGTGAAAACAGCAGCCCAGAAGATGCTCAGAAGTTTGCGCAGCAGTTTAACTCAACTATTGAAGCCAAAGTTACAGACACTATTATTAAAATGCAGAACAGAAGAGGTACTTTCCAAGAAAGTCGCCCTTACTAAGGAATAACAATGGCACAACTACTATATACAAACAAAATAGAGTCAGCGGGCCCTACAGCACAAGTCAGCTTTAGAACAGAAACTTTTCAAGTTGACAGTTATCGTATCCGTGCAGCAAGTGGTATTAATAACTCAGAAGTAAAGTATTCAATTACTTGGATATGTTTGAGCCAAGCAGAAGCAGAAGCTCTCGTTGCTCAGTTTAATAACTCAAAAGGTGTGGAGTTGATTCAGTATACTCCACCACTTGAAAACACTGAGTTTGACTTCACTGTTGAATCATACTCTTCAGCACTATACAGAAAGCAAGCGCCATACACATACAATGTGTCAGCTACCTTTATTAAGGAATATGCATTAAGTTAAATAGTTGTGCAGAGGAGAACTATTATGCACAGGCGCACATTCTTTATGATAGCAGTAGCTTATGAGTATCACGGATTAAAACTTGAAACTTATGAAGAGTTCGCAGATAGATTGATTGATGGGTTTGAACTCAATGATGAATACGAGCTTGAAACCCACTTGATTAAGATATTTGGCAGAGATGCAATACTAATGCCAGCTTGGTATGATGAGAGTCTTGAAGAAGAAGCAATTAAAAGACTGTATCTAGCAGTAAAGAATCTAGAAATAGTATAAAAACACAGGAATAATATGAGCACAGTTGAACAGAATGCAAGTGGTTTAGAATACGGCCAGATACTTGAGTTTCTCAAGATAGACTTTACTAGTCTTGGCGGAAGCATCTTTAATATCTACAGCAGCTTTGATACTGGCGATGCCAATGGTGAACTTACCTTCTTGGACCAGCAGTGGACACCTTTGCCTTTTAAGAGTGACGGGTGGATGTTTGACGGCACTGGTGGTGGCAACAAGCCAACTATCACAATAAGCGATGCTAATGCTCTCCTACTAACAGCACTGTTTGCATTTGATGATGCAATTGGTATTCCTGTTTACCGTTACGAGTCTACAGTAGACAGCTATGATGAAGACAGCTACTATGGTCCAGAAGTTTGGCTTATCAACAGAATAGTGCAAGCAGATGGTATGGTGTTGAAGTTTGAACTAGCTGCACCATTCGAACAATTTCAAAAGAAAGTTCCGAATAAACAGATGTTCCGTTCAGAATACCCTGGGCTAAACCGTGCTTAACCTGCTCACATAAATAGTTGAACAAACAAAGGATATCTAATGACACTACCTTGGCGACAAGCGCAGAATCTATTCCCAAGCTCAGTAACACGAGCGAGTCAAAGACACTCAGAAAGTGCCTATCCTTTTGAAAGTGTGGGATTAGTTGTTGATAATGAATATATCCCTGTTAAAAACTGTCATCGCAACCCACAAGAATACTTTAAGGTAGCTCCGAGTGTATTAATTGAGTATGAAGGCAGAATACAAGCTATCATACACAGTCACCCAGAGCCACAACCTAAATTTCCCAGCAAACAAGATCAACTTGCACAACAACAGTGGGGCATTCCTTTTGGTATACAACTGGTTAACTCACAAGGCGCTGGCAATATAGCGTGGTGGGGTGACGGAGTTCCTGTGGCTGACTATGTGGGTCGTCCTTACATATACGGCATATATGACTGCTTCAGCATATGGCGCGAGTATTACAGAGAAGAACTGGGCATACACATCAGCAATGTGCCAAGAAACGACGAATTTTGGTTAAACAACGACAACATATATGCAGACAATCAAGCAAAGCTGGGTTTTGAAACAGTTGACATCAAAGATATTAAGCCATACGACCTGATACTAATTAAAATTCGCAGTAAAATAGCAAATCACGGTATCCTTTACTTAGGTGGAGACACTGGGCTACATCACTTGCCATACAAGCTAAGTTCAAAAGACATTGTAAGCAGGTTTATGGACCCAAAGAAAGAGATATTTGACAGAGTAATAAGGTATACGGGCATATGAAGACAATTATATTACACGGCGCGCTATCAGATCATATTCCAGGTGGTAAATTTAACTGCGAATTCCTAACAGCAAGAGAAGCTGCAAGCGCACTTGAATTTAACTTCCCAGGCTTCTTTAAGAAGATTGAAGATATGTATATTCATATCAAGCCAGGTAAGAATCAGAAATACAGTTTAGACGAAGGTAAACTTGTCAGCTGGAAGATTGGTGAAGATGAACTACACATTATCCCAGCTGCTGAAGGTGCAGGCGGTGGCGGTGGTGGCGGCGGCAACAGCAATGCCAAAGCCATACTAGGTGTTGCTCTAATTGCCGTTGCTATTATTGGCACAGGTGGCTTTGCAGCAATTGGCACAGGTAGTCTAGGCACAGCAGTATTTGCTAACCCAATAGGTATAACTGGTTTACAAATGTTAGCAGTTGGTGCAAGTTTGGTATTTCAAGCATTTGCTCCAGCACCGCCTGGCCCAAACAGACAAGAAAGAATTGACAATGTTATCTTCACAGGGCCGTTAAACACCAACAAAGAAGGTGATGTTTTGCCGTATGCAGCAGGACTTAGGTTATTAGCGGGTGGGGTTATATTCAATACAGAACTAAATGTGGATCACACCAGCACATCAAATACATTCATAGAGGACTTCCCACCACCACCACCACCAGAGCCAGAATATGAAGACTGCATCTCAAATGGCCCTGGCAGTCTTAGCTGCGCTGAGAGACACGATACTTGGAAATATGGACGATAATATGAAAAACACAAACAACAACTTACCACTTGAAGGTGCAGGCGGCGGCAAAGGCGGTGGAGCACCATCAGAAGTCTTAGACAACCAATTCAGTGATGTAAAAGCTAAAGTCTTAGTTGCTTATAGCAGCGGTGAAACAGATGGATTAATATTTGGCTCAGACAGTATCTTCTTGGATCAAACACGACTAACTGGTAACTTTCAGGGTGTTAAGTTTGCACAGCGATTCGGTAGTGAAATTCAGGAAAGTTTAAAAGGCTTTGAGCAGTCTACAGCAGTTCAAACAGTGAGCACACAGCTTGTAGCTGACACACCAGTAGTAAGAACAGTAAGCACCAGTGATGTCGACAGTGTTCGCATTATTGTTACTTTTCCTGCACTGTCAACAGTTGAATCAGACGGTGATATTAGAGGCACTGATGTCGACTTGAAGTTTGAAGTGAGAGACCCAGCAAGCGGCAGTTGGGAAGAAAGACTTACCCCAAAAGTTTATGGTAAAAGCAGTGGACCATTCCAGCAACAGTTTGTTGTAGATGGTCCAGACACTATTACAGCAGCCTGGGACTGGAGAGTTACACGACTGACAGCAGACAGTGACAGCTCAAGACTGAGTAATGACACTACCATACAAGCCGCTACTGAAATTAGACTTGGCAAGGAAACTTACCCAGGCACGGCTTATATTGGTTTAGAATTTGACACCGCTGACTTTGGTAACAATATTCCTCAAGTAGCATTTGAAGTAACTGGTGTAAGAGTAAGAGTTCCCAGCAACTATACAGATAACGGAACACCTAACTACAACGGTGTATGGGACGGCACTTGGACTCACAGCGCAACAGAAAACCCTGTGTGGCACATATATCACTTGCTAACAGACGACGAGGTAGGTCTTGGGCTTGATGACTCGTTTGTGGATCGTTACAACTTTTATGAAAGTGCTCGCTACTGTGATGCCGTAGATCAATCAGGTGACTTTGTGGGTATTCCTGACGGTGAAGGCGGTATCCGTCGTCGCTTCACCCTTAACACACAAATAAGTGGACAGAAAGACGGACTTCAAATGATGCAGGATATTGCATCAAGTATGAGAGGTGTTCTCTACTTTGGCGCAGGTGCTGTTGTCCTCAAGCAAGATATGCCTCGTCCTGTAAGTCGTATTATTACAAACGAGAATGTCAAGGATGGCACATTCTTTTACTCGTCAACTCCGGCCAAAGACAGAATATCAATTGCTAAAGTTGGTTATAATAACCCAGACGACTTTTACAATATCAACTATGTTCGCTATCCGGAAAGAGATCAATGGGCAACTGATCCTAATGTTCTTCGCTACGGTAAGAACGAAATTGAAGTAACTAAATTTGGTTGCACAAGCGAAGCAGAAGCACAGTCGTATGCACAGTGGTTAGTATACACCAGCTGTCAAGAATCAAGAACAGTTACATTCACAGGGTCAATGGAGTGTATGCTGCTGCGCCCAGGCGACATTATTGAAGTAAGTGACAGACGACTAGCAGGCGCTGCTAACTTTGATCAAAGATTTGGTGGTAGAATAGCAGGTGGCACAACTACAAGTGTCGTCCTTGACAGCGAAGTTGAACTTAATGCAGGCGAAAGCTATTCAGTTACTATTGTTGATGCAGACGGTGAAACACTCGAAACTCGTGATATCACTACTGGTTCAGGCACAGTAACAAGTGTAGCAGTAGCCACAGCTTTCTCAAATACTCCTGTTAGTGGTTATACTTGGTTGATTCAAGGCACTGATATTGCAGCACAAACCTTTAGTGTGATTCACACTGAAAGAAATGACGGGCTAGAAGTTGAAGTATTTGCGGTCAAGCACGACCCAGACAAGTTTGAGTTTGTTGAGAATAATATCCCAATTATTCCTAAACCTTACACACGACTTAACACCACACAGATAACAGCACCAAACAACCCTACATTTCAACTTGTGCCTCGTATTGATCCAGTTGCAGGTATATTGAACTCATTGATTGTTAAGTGGGAGCCAAGTCCGAGCGACTTTGTTAGTCGTTATCGTGTAAGATATCGCAGAAACAACGGTCCGTGGACACAAGGCGAACTGTCAGACTTTAATGAATTTGAAATTGAGAATATAACAGAATCAACTTATCATTTCTTAATATATGCAGAAACTCCGTTGGGCACACAAAGTCCGCCACTGGCAACACTGTATACAGTCGTTTACGGCGAAGACACCTTTGAATACAACGGCAATCCTATTACTATTCAGCCGCCTAGTATCACAAGTGGCACTACATTTGGCGGCAAGGACTTGAATGTTACTTGGACGAGACCCGCAGCTAACGACAGACCAGGCATTGTATTCAAAGAATATGTTGTGGAGTTTGTTGTGGGTGGTGTTGTCCAGCGCACTGTCAAGACTACTGAATTAAAAG
>Ga0136598_1000702_pt1 | contig 15036 bp, 12 predicted proteins | sample AntRauTorcE11899_FD_104790 | JGI IMG/M metagenome (GOLD analysis project Ga0136598, IMG submission 104790) | Saline lake microbial communities from Rauer Islands, Antarctica - Metagenome Torckler E11 #899 | ecosystem: Environmental > Aquatic > Non-marine Saline and Alkaline > Saline | place... | reverse complement strand
TAGTTGTCGCACTAACACTAATTATCGCTGCAGCTATTGGTGCGAGTGCGTTTGGGCTGGCCGGTTCATTATCTGAGAGCCCACCACAAGCGACTATCGACGCCGAGCACGAAGATCGAATGAATCCTGTTCAACGGCGGCTTTCGAGCAACAACACGTTAGGCTACTAGGCCTCACCCCCTCCGAGCAAACACTACTAGAGAGCCACGGAATCACGACGGTTGGGGAGCTTGCAGATCTGTGTGCAGAACCCCGAGAGTGGGAGTGGGACCCCACAAGTCAGAAGACGGCTGGATTTGCGAGACAAACATATCGGGCGCTGAAAGGAACACCCGGATTCGGTGAGAAACTCCCAAACATCGTATACCGTGCCCAAGCAATCCAAAAACAACTGTCAGACACAGATGAAGACACATTCCCCGCAGCGTGGGTGCCAGGAACTGGCCGATGCGAACTGCCGGAAGACAACCCACCGGAGGACTTTGAGTTTGAGTATGAACGCGGCTCAATGATCAGGGTATATCTAAACATCCAAGAGGACCACCTTAGAGACCGTGTTATCCAACTCAGCGCAAGGGTGACAGCAACTGCCAGCGACACGGAGCCACAGCGAGTATCGGCGCTCTCCAGTACCGCCCCCACAGGCGAAGAAGAATCGCTGAAAGCCGAAGAAGACCTACTGAAGGAGTTCTCTTCAAAACTCTACAGTGCAATCCAGTCAGTTACCGATGGGTTGTCTGTGGATCTCACCGATCAACAACACCCCCTTTTGCATATTTACACCTATACACCGAGCGAACAGACACAACTAGTCGAAGCCTGCAAACGTGCTAATGCCCCTCAGATCGATGCGTTTCGAAATTTGCTTGAAGGCAATCCCGGTGCCGACAAACTACGGGTGAGCCATCTCAAACCAGAGGTGAAATCCAGAGTCAGTATCGCATCCCCATCATATGGGCTCATGCACGCCTACGACGAACTCCAGCCCCCGTCAGAAGACTACAGCAAGTCGAGATCGTTCGACGAGTGGAGCTACACCCCAGCATATACGCAGACCAAATCCGAAGTCGATCTGCGAAAAGTGTTCAACAGGCGGCTGTTCAATGTTACCGTCGACTGGGAGATGGAAAACGGCGATCTCCGAGTCGACCCAACCGAGCACGAACAATTGAACGGGCTAAAAACACGATTCAGGCACGGTGCCGAGATCCCGCTAGGGTATCATTGGGCAGCCATTGGGCGGATCGACGAACAGTGGAAAGCCGATCTGGATGTCGACACCTCATCGTCAGTCGTGCAATACGAGATCGATTCGTACCTGTATCACGACGCGAGCGACAAAACACAACAGGTGACTCCTACGGATGTAGAGACTGTTGGGAAGCACCTCTGCGACGTACTCGAACACGTCGAACGGAGCCTCATTTACCGGGACAAAACCCTCGCTGAGAACAAAACGCCCGTCGACGCCACGACGCTCACGCACGACGACCACACGCCCCTTACGATTGGAGAAGCGTCAAGAGACTACTTGTGGATGGAACACACCACTAGACAGAGAGAAATATACGAATTGTACAGGGATCTTCCCTCCCAACGGATTCTAACAGGCGAATCTCTCCCAGTAGAGGTGGATGAAGTAGACGAGGACAAGGGCAACAGCCTCTGTGTGACTGTAAAGGGATATCTCCGGTACGACGAACTGTTCGGAGACCACGCGCGGGCGGTCAAGCGCGTATGCAAGCAGAAAGGGGACGAGGGGACAAGCAGTGGGGACTGGATGGTGGCCAACCCGCTGGACCCCGGACGAACGGATCAAACAATATCCGAGCCCTACGAAGTCGAGGCTGGAGTCAACGCAAGCATCAAAAAAATCGACATGAGAGCGGGGACAATCGAATTCGAGCTCCGGAACGAATACTGGGAACCGGGTCAATTCGACAGTTTCCACCGGAACTATACCACAGACAAAGACCGCGCCGATCAAGACAACTACACGTATATCGCTCCCGGCGAGTCGCTCATCCTCGATCCACTGACCGATAACCTTACTGCCGACAGGGCAGACAAAGCGTTGGCGAATATTGAGAGCAATGCCCTTCACGAACTCTTGGAGGAGTTGAGATACGGAGCCAACAATCCAGACGCGCTACGAGACACTACTTTCGACAGGGACACCCTCGAAACATTCACAGAATGGATCGAAGACACAATCCCACCAGAGACCTATCCAAACGAGAACCAGCAAGAATTCATCGAGTCGGATGATCAAGTCACCCTTCTGCAGGGTCCACCCGGAACGGGGAAAACAGCTGGTACACTGTCGCCAGGGTTGCTAGCGCGAGTCCACGCCGCCGAAAAGGCAGGGGAATCGGTAAACGGGTTAATCACTGCCCCGTCGAATACAGCCATCGACGAGGTACTGGAGGATACGTCGAAGCTCCTAGACACAATCTCAGGAGAAGACAACGCGCCGGTCGACCCCGAGAAGGTCGATATCATCCGTTTGACCGGGAACGAACCAGCAATCAAACAATCGCAAGCGGAATACCTCGACTACAACAACGACGAGGACGCCCCACGTCTTCAAAAAATTCATAACAATCTCACCGGCGTCACCGAATCGCTCTCGGAGACGGGTTCGAGCACAACACCCCAAGAAGAGACAGAACCCACCCAACAGACATTCGGGGCGTTCACCGAAGCCGACACAGACGACTCACACGCCGATAAGAGCGGGGGAGATGGAAACACCCACACGTTGATCTTCGCCACGCCCACGAAGGCGTGGGGGTTGTTAAAACACTTCTCCGCAGACGATGCAGACCCAAACGAGATTGCAGACCAATCCCACTGGAACCTTCTTGCAATAGACGAGGCTTCGATGCTCACGACGCCGAAACTCATCCTCGCGGGCGTGGGGATGCGAAGAGAGGCACAACTGTTGGTGAGCGGCGACCACCGCCAGCTCCCGCCGGTGCAGAAACACGATTGGGGAGATGAAACAAGGCGGTCGACAACAGAAGCAGCCCCGTTCCTTTCGGCGTTGGACTACTTCCGGCTCTTGGGCGGCGACAAAACCGTTCTGCCAGAGGAAGCAGCCGACAGCTACCGATCAGATATCGACGCCGATGCAAACGAGATCCCGATGGTCAAGCTCGATACGACGTACCGATTCGGCCCAGACACAGCCGAGTTCATCCGGTCGACCGTGTACGAGGAAGACGGGATCGATTACAGTTCAGGAGTTGATCCAAACGACATCCAGACACAGCATACAGCAACCACGACGCCGCTGCAGACAGCCTTCGAAGGTGGGGAGGTAACCCTAATCACCTACGACTCAGAGACAACGTACCAGCAGGTGAACGTCCTAGAGGCGACAATTGCTCAAGCATTGTTGCAGAACCACCACCCAGACGCCACAGCAGGGCTTGTCACCCCGCACAACGCTCAACGAAGCCGCCTCAGGGAAATGCTGCAAAATCTTGAGGCAGATGCAGATGTCACAACGAACATCGAGTTGGGCGAGACAACGTTCGTCGAGACCGTCGAACGGTTCCAAGGTGGCGAAAACGACCTCATGATCGTGAGTGCGACAGCGACCGACCCCCAATACATCCGCGCAGAAAACGAATTTCTCCTGGAACAGAACCGAGCGAACGTCTCGTTTACGAGGCACAAAAACAAACTCATCGTGATCGCCGCTGAATCGCTTCTCTCGCACATCCCCGCAGATACAACGATCTACGACGAGGCTTTGCTTTGGAAAGAGCTCCCAGCAGCAGTTGGAGAACCACCGACCGACAGCACAACCCCCGATTGGAGTGGGAGCCTCAAAGAATTCACAACTCCGATGGACGCCCCAGGATTCCTGTCGGCGGGTGAGACCACCATAAGCGTGTACGACTTGTAGCCCCGCCCAAAGCCGTTCTCAACGAGATGAGTATGGGTCAAGTGGCGTCCCGCGTACCCAGAGGTAGTACCCAACAGAGCCGACCAACCCCGTGAAATAGTGGAGGAAGGCCACAAAGCTAGACGGGAACACAACAGTAGCCACGATCCCTACGGAATTCGCCCACGGCCCAAACCGTGGGAAAAAGATAGAGAACCCAATAAGAGTGCCACTCACCAGCGTCGGAGAATCTGTACCGACCAAGAGAAGGCCAAAGAAGATGGCAGTGAACACTCGGATGGAGAAATTGTGAGGGAACTCCCACCGAAGCAGAAGGCTCCCCGGCGTTTCCAACACCGACTGGGCCGGTGGGAAGATCGATTTGACCGGATTTGTCGAGAGAGTCGGATTGATAGAATTGAAAAAATCACGCCCCTTTTCGTTAAATATGCTCTCTGAGGCCTCAGTGCTCTTTGAGTCGTCACTGTCAGTGGACGGGGATGGGTCGGGAGTGGCCTCAAAACCAGTGTGAGACCCACCAAGCTCGATGTTCAAGCGCCGCCCCTCGCCATCAGTAAACCCGATGATATCTGGATCGCGCTGATAGTTCGAATCGACCTCTTGGACAGGATGTGGGCCAACAAGATGCCCGCTGTCCAAGTCGAGGTACATCTCCCCAGACAGAAACCCACGGATATACAGTCGCATTCGCTCGGTCGACGGTCTTGTCACCGAGATCCCATCCGCATCAAAGTTGGACCGGGTAATTTGCGGATCATCAATGGCGGATTCAATTTCTGTAATTCGGTCTAGAGAAAACGCGAACTGACGCTTGGTGTTCGGGGCAGCCCCATCGAATTGGGGGGGTTCATGCTGGTCGTCAGCAGGAGAGCTAGAATCCTCGCTGGGGCTGTCTTCATCTAGCTCCGGGGAATCCGTATGCTCCCACGAAGAAACCCATCTTTCGGGTGTCTTTGGCTGCCCTTGGACAATCCAATCCTCATAACACTCTGTCCCGTGTTCGTTGCCGAACTCGTCGCAAAACAGCTGATATGACTCGCGTGCTTCAGGATCGGAAAGCACATCCCGAGCTTTCTGAAGCCTGACGTACCGCTTCTGGGTCGCTTCGGGATTCCCTGTATCGGGATGGTACATACTCGATGCAACCTTCCACGCCTTACGAACGGTTGTGGAATCGGCATCGATAGGCACATCTAACCGATGGTGATAGCATACAGCGTCAGGGTCGGGGTCGATATTGTCGGGTGTGGGCATAAGAGAGAGTATTTAGATGACAATGGAAGGTTTGTGTCTACTCTGATTTTGACGTTCTCGTCATAAGTACGCTACGAAGACGTGGGTTTGATGTACCCCAGCACCCGGCTGAACAGACTCTGACTAGTTGACGAATCAGACTCCTGTTCAGCACATTCGTACACTCTTTGCTCTTTAGGAATCTCACTGTTGAGTGCGAAATACACAGACCCACCACCAGTAGTCACCAACACCCGCTGGAGGATGGGGTCGTAATTGAAATCTATGTTCCGAGTGGAGATACGCCTATCGTGGTATCCGATGCAGGGTTGTCCATCAAACAGACTGATGGAAAGCGACTTGCTCGGAGTGGTGATCCCAATAGATTCGCCCACAGTATCATGCCAAACAGATGTCTTTCTGTAGGACGATTCTATCAACTGTAAGTCCCCTATTTGGTCAATCAGTCTTTCTAATTCAGTCTCAGTCGACACAATAAGATCTCCTATTGGGTGGGTATCCAAACGGGTTATCTCCGGTAGCTGGTCGTTGTTAGACTCAGAAGGGTCTTCGGGCGACCCTCCGATTGACGTTTCTTGAGTTAGACTCACGGAGACGCTCTGTGTGCCGGTCGCTCTTTCATGGCTAAACACAAGTACGTCCTCAGACTGGTCTAGAGAAACATAGACACCGCCCAATAAACGACGGAGGTTTGGGGTGGTCCGAGAGACATCATGCCCGGCGAGATCCCCGGCAAATAGATCAATTCTGATGTCGTAGTCAAACACAGATTTGATCATCAGCGATTTTCGCCTTTCATCAAACTCCACACTCCCGTCGCCATCGAGGATTACCGGAGCCTCTAGGTTACGGAGGACGTAGCCAAGCTCGTCTTCAGAGAGGCCAGCCTCAGAATGGTAAGAAGAGCCTCCTGTCGGATTGGAATTAGACCCCGACTCGGATTCTGTGTCTGAAGGCGTCGGTTCAAACGAAGATGGCGACGGGGTTCGAGGTGTAGGAGACGGTCGACTCCTCTCGCCAGCTGTCCCAGAGCTACTGTCGCTACTACTGGTATTGCTATCGTTGTCGCTATCGTTGCTACTGTCGCCACTATTACTGTCGGGGTCGTAGTTTGCCTCAATCCACGCTTCAGGCGATTGTGACCGCCCACCCATAACCCACTTTTCGTAAAGACGAGTCCCCTCAGCTCCTCCGACCTGCTCGCAGAACACGCGATAGCTCCTCCGTGAGAGATCATCTTGGAGTGTGTCACGGGCTTGTTTCACCTGATCATAGAGATTGCGGGTGTCTCCAGAGGTATTATCTGGGTGGTATTCGTTAAATGCCCGCTTTCCAGCAGTGCGGATCGTGCTTGCATCTGCGTCTAGTGAAATGCCCAACCGTTCATGATATGTCCCGGCGTGGGGGTCGAATTCAGCAGTCGAAGACTCTTGTGATGACATTTGCAGTTCTCCTATGTATATCCCGATTCTACAAGAAGTAGTTTTTTGTTGTATAATAACGTTACGGGGTTGGGGTTTCCACAGACTGAGAGAGGCGAATATCACAAGACTTGGCCCGAGGCGGTTCACCTCCTGCCCAACAATCCCTTGCGGATAGTCGAGAAAGAAAGCCCCGCAGAGATGATCACCCCCACCAATACAAACGGGAGAGGTACGTTGCCAGTGGGATGTGGCAGACCGACGAAGCCCAATGGCAAGATCAAGTAGGTTGTGAAGAGGGTGGATATCCAAAATCCAGTCCTCTTGAGCGGGAGCAACAAAGCAACCCACCCAGCAGACGCAAGTGTTGTGAGGAATGGGGAGAGTGCAACACCGACCCAGACCACACCTGCAACAGTCTTTAACAAAATATTCATAGGCGAAATCTGGAGTCCTGAAGCAGAGGTGTCAGCAGAGTCTTTCGGTGGGGTGGTTGTTTCTTGGTGTTTTGGAGCAGTGGCACCGGTAGATGAGCCGCCTCTGTCGTGATGGGTGTTAGGACCCACATCTGCATCCCCCTCTCCCAAAAGATCGATCACTAATTCCATATCGTCTGTCTTGAATCGGTGGTGTCCCGGCGAAGGTAGATCGTCCCACGTTACGTCGACCGGCTCATCAAACTCATTCGTCAATCCCCCATCGGAAATATTGAAATGGAGGTCGTGTTGGGCCCACCCAGAGATAGACAAAACATTGTATTTCCCGGGAAGCATTTCTAACCCTATCTCCCGTCTATCATCGGAATATCGCACAATTGTAGGCGTGTATTCGCTCAGTATAATATCCATTTGATCGGTGAGTCCTGCCCCAGACCCAGTGTGAGTGGTTTGTTCTAAAGGATCATCTCCGTTGGAGTCGGTCGAGTCTTCAGATACATCCCGATCTGTTGTTTCGGGGGTGTTGGTATCAGCGTCACTCTCGCTAGGCTCCTGTTGTGGTGGATCTCGCTCACGCGGGATTGGCGTGTGGGACTCTAGCTCCGACAGCGGAATGTACTCGTGGGGAGTGCCTTTCAGCTCGCGGGTGACAACTTCAGACGCAGATTGGGGTTTCCCTTGTTGCTTCCATGTCTCGTATTTTTCAGTCCCATCTACCACCCCGAAATTTAAACAGAACAATTGGTAATCGTCTCTCTCTCCTGAATCTTGGAGTGTCTCTCTAGCTGTCGAGATTCGAACGTAGATTTCCTCATCAAAATCTTCAGTTTGTTTGTCCGGGTGGAATGTGTTCGCAGCTTTCTTTCCTTCCTTCCGGACTACTTTCTTTGGAGCATTGATCGGCACATCTAATCGTGTATGGTATCCCGCAGCCAACGGTGCGAACGGGGTGTCGGCCCCAGGAGTGGAACCAGACTGCGAAGAAGAATCCGACGTAGGCGATTCGGTGTTGTTGTCACCAGACTCAGAGGGGGCCATCGGGTGCTACATATCGGGTAACTCAGCCTGCGACTTAGAGATTTCCTCTTCGTCGCGGCTGATAGCCGACTCGAAGGTGGCGTTGACCGCCTCACCAGACTTCAGATCCTCTGCTTCGATCTGTAGTGTACCGTCGCTAGTCAATTCGAACTCGATTGCAAGCGAGTCTTCGTTACTAGACCGGGGCGGGATATCGTCTAGGCGGATGTCACCAATCTTGTCGTTGTCGTCGGCGTCCTCGGATTCACCCTCCAAGATCGGGAACTCAACAGCCGTCTGATTGTCTTCGACGGTGCGGAAGTCCTCGCGGCGTACGACAGTAGGGATCTCGTCGTCCGACTCGATGATGTGGCTTGTTCGCCCATCGTGAAGTCGAACACCGAGCGACCGAGGGACGACATCAACAAGGACGAGTCCATCATCAATACCGACAATCTCGTCGGTGACGCCTGTTGCTCGGTCACTCAGCAACTCGGCCTGAATAGCCGCCCCTTGGGCGACCGCCCGATCAGGGTTCAACTCAACGCTCGGTTCCATGCCAAAGTATTCCTCGACACCGTTCCGAACCTGCGGCATCCGAGTCGAGCCACCAACCAGCAGCACCTTGTCAACGTCGTCGACATCCAGATCAGCCCGGTCGAACAGTTGGTCGGTCGTCTCAAAGGTCTCTTCGAGGAGATAAGCAGACATCTCCTCGAACTGGTCGCGGGTGAGTTCGGCGTCGACGCCGACCCCACCGACGATACCTGCCAGCTGGGCAGACTCCTTCGAGGAAAGCATATGCTTGATCTCGCGGGCTTTCTGCATGACTTGGCTTTGGACCTGTGGGTTACCGTTAGGGTCGGCCCCGCCAGCATCAATCACCTGTTCGGTGATCCACCCACCGATCACGGAAGTCCAATCTGCCCCACCGACATTATTGAGGCCGTCCGTGTTGAGCGTTTCAACGTGGTTTAGCTCGTAGTCGACATCGACAAGCGAGGCGTCGAACGTGCCACCGCCGAGGTCGTACACGAAGATGTTCTCACTAACGTCTTCATCGAGCTTCCCCTTTTGGAACCCGTAGGCGAGGCAGGCCGCACTCGGTTCCGGCAGCAGCCGCTTAACGTCCAGTCCAGCGATCTCCCCAGCGTTCTCGGTCGCGGTGCGTTGATTCTCCCCGAAGTACGCAGGGACCGTGATAACAGCCTCATTGATGTCGGTGTTGATCTTCTCTTTGGCATCTTCGACGAGCTTCTGGAGAATCAGCGCCGAGATTTCCTCGGGTTTGTATGATTCACCACCGACAGTCACCTCAACATCCTCGCCCATCTTCCGCTTGACCTCTTGGATCGTGCGGTCGGGGTTGAGGACAGCCTGATTCAGCGCAGCCTGTCCAGCCGTTGCGTCATCGTCGTCCTCGTCAATCGTGACAACACTCGGCGTAACAGGCTCACCCTCGCTGTTGAACAGCACTTCAACGTCGTCAACGGCATAGTGGGCGATAGCAGATCGAGTCGTACCGAGATCAATGCCTACTGGTTTCGTGTTGTTCATGTTCTATCAGAAAGTAGTTTGTGTCTATTTAAACACCTTACGGAGACTCGCTTAATGTCGGTGGAGAAGTATGAACACACGCCGACCAAAACAGATTTTTGGGATGGGGGAGGGGGACACCGTGTGCAAATTGAAGACGCGAACACCTCCATGCTCATTTTCGGCTACACTCTTCGATATTAGAGGGTGATTGTCGGTATAGAGCACCGTATAGCCGTGTAATCAGACTTTTCTACCATTGTTGTCTACAAACAAATCGTTTCTAGACAACAATTCATGCAGTTGCAGTACGGATTTGGTTGTTGTTATGGTGTATTAAAACTTCCCCTACATCAATACAGTTGAGAAAACAGCTTAAGCGGATCTCTTAACATCTCTATAAACAGCTAAACGCCTAAAACCCCATTTCACACAAAAATAAAATGTCGACACCACCCCCACTCTACAATCGCTACAATTTGCACACGGTGTCCCCCCCCTATCTTTTTCATTGACACAAACTCGTTAAACTAAAACCGTGTTCCCAAAGGGAGTTATGTCAACATACGTTGATACTCTCATACCTCTCCCGTCTCAATTCATGTAGAACACGACCTACAATTTGCACACGGTGTCCTCCGAGCCGTGTGTGAGTGGGGAAGATCAATTAAATCTGTGACCTCATCGAACCTAGACACCAACCACCAGTGTTCAAATTCTAAAAACACTCATATTGGAGAATACTCTCCCGGCTATTTCTACGGTTCTCAAGCATCAAAACCTCCGATTAGAAATTGCAAACGGTTTCCACTAAATATTTATATCTCCTAAAGTGTGTTCTTTGCATGAATGACGCGAATAGCACCGAACACAACACCGACCCAATTCGAGACCGGTTCGAATCAAACAACCAAACAACAGTATTCAAAAATAAGAATCTCCTCGACCCTAAAACGATAATTGATCCTGATCGAATCGTTGGGCGAGATCAGCAACTTGACCAAACAATCAGCTATCTACAGGCGGTCCTTAATGGAAACCGATCACCCGATCTGCTGTTATATGGCCCCACTGGAACTGGAAAATCGCTCATCATAAATTCTGTATGCGACACTGCTGCTGAACTTGCACAAGCCGAAACAATCGATTTTACCACTCTTGAACTCAGCTGTCAAAAAATAGGATCATATGATCGAGCAATATACGCCTTAGTGAAACAGGCAGCTGTCCAAGCGGGCGAAGAAATAGGCGTCCCCCGCAAAGGAGTCTCAACAGATGTCAAACTCGACCGTTTATATGAACTCATCTCAACACATTACGACTCAGTGATGGTGATCCTTGACGAAGTAGATTTACTAACAGGGAGTCGGAAAAGTGAGTCTCCGGCCTTTTCCGATTTGATCTACCAACTCTCCCGGACAACGCAATTGGGAGTGGAAAATTGTGACGTGTCAATAGCGGCCCTCACAAACGACCCGAGCTTCATGCAAGATCTCGATAGCCGGGCTTTTAGCTCATACAACCCAGAAAAAATAGCTTTCCCAGATTACGATGCTAACGAACTACGGTCTATACTCAACCACAGAAAAGACGCTTTTAAAAATGGAATCCTCTCAGAAGCAGTAATTAAGCTTAGTGCAGCTTTAGGAGCCCAAGACCATGGCGATGCCCGCCAAGCAATAGGCCTCCTCCGAAAAGCGGGTGAAATTGCTAATTACGGAGATGAACAAGAAGTCAATGAAGATCACGTCAGACGAGCTCAAAAAGAGACAGAAAAAGAAGCGACTCTCTCTCAGATGCAGGGAATGTCGAAACACAAACGGTTGGCCCTTTATTCAGTTGCTGCTACTAAGGCATATTCAAGAGATAGCGTGGACATGATCCCAAACTCAGTTGCATATGATGTGTATGGCGACATCACTAGCTTATTAGAAACAAAATGCAAATCAAAGGATATGTTCCTTAGGTATATAAAGGAAGCAGAAACATATGGGTTCGTCCAATCACAAACAAAAGGGCGTGGCCCTCTACATGGTGTGCATAAGTACTATTCCATTGTTAATGACCCCTCCGTTGTGATAAACACTTTACAAGAAGACACGCAACTAGCTAAACTCAAAGACAACACTCCCAAAATCAACTCTGTGGTAAATACCCATCTTAAAAACTTCAACTAAAACCAGCGAATAGAATTTGCACACGGTGTCCCCCAACCAAAGGTTGTTTCTGAGCATATTCTACGGCTCCTCCATTTTGCAAACGATGTGTGTATCCCCAACGGAGCCAATCTGCTACTAATTTACCAACACACTTAACCAACAAATTTCTATAGTGTAGGTTAACACTTCCACTGGTTTACCAATAACTCATATTCGAAACATCGGTTCAGAACATTTTTTATTTTTTGTGAGTAGTGATGAATATGATATCTGAAATAGCTAAGATGGTGTGGGAATTCTCTGTTTTTGGATTCCCGGTCGGTATTCTCATGAACGTGATTTTAATACAGGCCTTTGGGGGTATATTCGGGTTTGGCCTAGCTGGCTACCTAACTACTCCTGTCGAATTTGAATTGTCTGTAAAAAGATCTCTGCGTATATCACGCGCTGTCTACGAACTCACAAGGGAAACGGAACACTCGGATGGAGACGTAGAAGGTATGCTAGAGCGCCTATATGACGGAGACAACAGCATCTCATCGCCACCAGAAGATTGGCCATATACCATCTCTGCTGTCTCGATCTATGAATATGCTGAAGAAATAGATACCCCCACTCCATTCACACCAACCACAACCAAAAGTCAAAAAATCTGGATGGTGGTTGGTGCTGCCCTACTCCCATTTGGATTAGTACTCCCTTTCCTAAACAATGCGGCAGTCGCCCTCCCAGTGATACTATCTATTGTATTAGGGTACAGCCTATTCACTTGGGGCTTCAATGGATCCCGATCCGAACACTGGGAAGAGAACAACACATATTAGCTACCCACACCCACCACACCGAAACATCTGAACTCTCTCCGAAAAATGAACCCCTACCCAACTTGGAAAACACACTAGAAGGTATTTTTAATTTGGTATTGGTGGAGTGTCAAAAAATATGAAAAGCAACCGTATTCGACTCCCACCAAACACACAGATGCGCGGATTCAGTTGGCGTGGTGGAACACGCCCGCCCCGCTCAAATAAAACTGACAGCAGAGACCAACCAGAAGAACCCCCAGCAGAATATTGGGAAGAAAAATATAGCGAAGGGCCGGAAGAGAATAACGAAGATAATTCAAATCAAGAGGAGGAAAAAGAGGAAGAAGCGTAACATCCATCAAAACCCCATCACCAGAATCCAATGAAATACTATGGCAGAGAATACAACGAAAAAGTAGCCGAACAGATGGATATGCGTGGCTCCCTGATCAGCGCGAACAGCATCCCAGACCCAGGTGAATCATGGAATTGCACCCGAGAGATGTTCGTAGATTGGTCAGGCCCAAACACGAGCAAAATGCGGAAGATGCTACAAGCGCAGCTGGAGTGTGGTTGTGGATTCTGTATGCACGAGATCGAGCATTTCCAAGCACGCATCAATGAACTCGAAAAAGAAACTCACCAAGCAACATTGGTTAATTCGTGGTAGAAGTCTAAACATCCGACAGCACCGACCATATTGTTTTTGTGTTGTATGGTTGAGTTGTAAAAATGTCAGACAGAGATCGGTCCCATACTGGTATCAACGACGCCACTAGTGAATTCTCGAACGCAATCGCCAAACTAAATCAGTTTTGCAGAAACACTGTATTCGACACACAGACGAACACAGAAGCAGAGGCTTCCCTACCAGACGCCATCTTGAACCGAACTGCCCCAGATGATATTCTATCGAGATTTGAAAAGTTGGCAGATGATGCCCTCTACCATCTCAACCCGCGAGTAGACGAACTAGTAGCAAATACAACGTTCTCAGAACACGAAGCGCAAGTGTTCTTACTCCTAAATACGCCCACTAACCGATTGGAAGACTGTGGAGTGTTCAAACACTATCTGCCATTCTTGTTGGCGTACTTTAACAGACCTGATAAAAGAGTAACTCCAGAGGAGATGGGTGAAATTAAAGCTGGTATCGAAGAGAAACTCCAGTCCGCCAGCAACACCATCCAACTCGCAACATTCCTTGGGAGCTCGCCAGATGATTACCCCAACCCCAATAAGACTCAGCATACATTACCAGTTATCCCACTCAAACACTCAACCCAAAGCCAAATCCGACACCGCCAACGGAACCGCCCACCAGGAACAACAGCTAACGATGTAGTTGACGAAGCCCTCGATGAATCAAAAACAACGAGACCTCTTCGGGATTTCCTTGTAGAATACACCAACAGTAAACCCGTAGAGGAAGTGGTTGTCTTGACTAATTGGGACCCAACAGAGACCAGCTTGCACATTCAAGGAATTGTTGATAGCAGCCATATGTCGTATCCTAGCTCTACACACCCGATCAGAGGGTTACATTTCTCCCAAAATCCGCATCATGAGGCCCCTCCAGAAGTAGTACAACAAACCGATCAAGTGAGCTTTAGAGGGTCACAATACGACCTAACTTGGGGAGAGTCAGTAGAATACGACCCAGAGTACATGATGCGGATCTACAGCGATCCCGCAACAGGCCGAAAAGATAGACTCTACCCAGAGATACCTCTTTACGATGGGCTCAACAACCTAGAACAATGGCTTGACTCAGAAACCTCAACCACCAATAATACTCCATCGACCTCTTCTGAACAGATCACTGACGCAGATGGGAACCAAGTTGACGATAGTGTTGCAACAGTAATGAACCGTCTTAAAACCGAAACAGATGCATACAAGGTGATCTGTCTGTGGAACGAAAGTGGTTGGATTGGATACCATAGTAACGACTCCATGGTGAAAGAGGAAGTGTTCAAAATTGTCGACGAGGAGGGCTATATACCGACCCATACAACAACTCGACAATCCCATGAAAAAACAGACGAACTACTTGGGTACGCAGAGTTCACTCCCAAAGAATAACACCGCTTTGCGAGACAACCCCCGACTAAACAAATCATATCTACCATGAAAACACCACGCAAAGACCTGATCGAGGATCTACAGCAGATAGACGCCCAATTAGACGGGAGAGCACCCACGACAACGGCGATTAAGAAACACGGAGAGTATTCACTGACAGCTTACTACGGAGAGTTCGATGGCATCGAAGAAATGCTCAACGCAGCAGGAATCAACACAGAGCCACAAGCAGACTACGGTAGAACATCGGAACAAGAGCTCCTCGATTCTCTATAAAAACCTCGTAGCTGAAAACTCTGTAGACGCGATTTGTACATCGCCACCCTACGGTGATCATGCTACAACGGTTGGCTATGGGCAATTCTGTCAAGACCCGGCCAGTATATCAACATCTATCAAAGCGAG
>Ga0136598_1000696_pt1 | contig 15117 bp, 16 predicted proteins | sample AntRauTorcE11899_FD_104790 | JGI IMG/M metagenome (GOLD analysis project Ga0136598, IMG submission 104790) | Saline lake microbial communities from Rauer Islands, Antarctica - Metagenome Torckler E11 #899 | ecosystem: Environmental > Aquatic > Non-marine Saline and Alkaline > Saline | place... | reverse complement strand
CTCATTGTCATATCCAAACTCTCCGCCGGGGTGACCGATTTCATAAACGCCTTCATCAAATGAGTGCCACGTAAGGCCAGGCTGTGGTTCTGCGGGCTGACGCTGCCCCGTTTTGTACTCGGGTTGAAGCGGATTTTGCCCAAACATGATTTTAAGGTCGGTAATCAGCAGCTCCTGGTGCTGTTGTTCGTGATTGAGCCCGACTTCAATAACAGAGCGCCATTTTTCAAACTCATACCCGCTGCAGGTCTCCAGGAATTCCTGGACATGTTCATTTACATGTTTTCTGTAGTCAAACACGTTCTGAACAGTTGGCCTCGATAAATCGCCTCGCTTATTCCGGCAGTGCGGCTCACCTGTCTGGAGGTAGTAAGAATTAAACAAGTAGCTATATTGCGGGTGCTTGGTTTGATAATCATCCATCGCTTTTTTCAGGAAAAACGCCTCAAAGAACCAGCTTGAGTGAGCCAGATGCCACTTTGCCGGGCTGGCATGCTCCACAATCTGAATAATAAAATCTTCTGTTTCTAATGGCTCAACAAGTTCCATTGTAAACGACCGTACATCGGAAAAACGCTCTAAAATAGCTGAACGATCGGTTAATGATGTTGAAATAACGCTCTCTGATGTTTTAATTTCTGCTGCCATACTTTATAGTTCTATTAGCTATTTAAGATCACTATAATAAAACATTCTATTTCCAAAGCGTTCATAACAAATTTATAAAATTTTATATATGCTCAAAGCCATTTTTTTCTGTATGATCTTTTTTATCTCAGCCGATCTTCACGGCCAGGAACTTGTTAACTGGCGGGATCTGCTTGATGCTGAGATTACTCATTCGTATGAGCGCATCCAGGTCGGAGCCGATTCCCTTCAGTTTGCCGATTTATGGCTGCCGGAAGAACCAGGTCCGCATCCGGTTGTGGTTTTGATACACGGTGGCTGTTGGCTGGGGATGTATCCCGGGGTTGCTTTGACACACCCTATGGCTGAAGCACTGTCTGTGGAGGGGTTTGCTGTCTGGAATATTGAATACCGACGCCTCGGGCAGGATGGCGGAGGATATCCAGGTACGTTTACAGATGTGGCGGATGCCGCAGATTATTTAACTGTTATTTCTGAGGAGTACAATCTTGATCTGAGTGATGTGATTGCCGCGGGACACTCGGCAGGCGGGCACCTTGCTACCTGGCTCGCTGCACGTGAGAATATTGATCCTGGCAGTGATCTTTATGACGAAAATCCGTTGCCAATCAGCAAAGTGATTTCGCTGGCTGGAATCAGTGATCTGGAGTATTATGCACAGTTTGGCTCGTCACCGTGCGGGGATCAAACGGTAGAGAAGCTGGTGTTGCTTGATGAGCGCGCCGATGCAGCGTACAGCGATACATCACCTGTCAATTTGCTCCCTTTTTCCGCAGAGCACTACGAGGTGGTTGCCGCATTTGACCGACCGGTACCGCCGTTTATAGGACGCAGATTTTCGATGAAAGTCACGGAATCCGGTGGAGCGTCGGAGCTTATCCTTCAATCAGAAGCGGGCCATTATGAAATGATAGCCCCGTGGACAGATGAGTGGCGACAGGTACTGCAACTGTTCACCGGAGAGTAGCAATGCGGTTCTTAAGTGACTGATCTGGACATGTATTATCTCAAAAAATAAATAAAAAATAAAAAATTTGATACCGTTAAAGTGATTCGGTCCATTCGTGACAAGAATTATGAAGAGACAAAAGATATGAATCGTCAGGAGTTGTTGGAGTGGTATAAAACGAGGGGAAAAGTCGCGGAAAAACATTTCAATAAAAGCTCCAATAATCCAAAGGACTCCGGCTAAAATTTTCCCAAGTCTTAAGCTCTCGCAGCAAAAGAAGAAAAAAACTGTTACGTGCCCGTGCGCAGCTTCGGCAGCTCAAGATGGTAGCGAACGGCAATGATCCGGAAAATAGTGGTGCTCAGAATTCCGGCAATCTGTGCAGCGATCAATGAGTCCAACAGGTACTGCGTTCCTATAAATGCAATGCCACCCAGAACCGCGGCGGAAGCGTAAATTTCTTTCCGGAAAATGAGGGGTTTGATAGCGGCCAGCACGTCGCGGATCACGCCGCCAAAACAGCCTGTTATAGTTCCGAGAGCCACAGATATGCCGGGACTCATTCCCGAATTTAATGCGATCTGGGTGCCTGTAACGGTAAACAGTCCCAGCCCGACGGCATCAAAGTAGAAGAGCCATTCCTCCCACTTGCCAAGCCTTTTGTTGAAGAAGAGTGCAAATATAAATGCTGCCAAAACCGACCAGATAGTAAGCGTGTCCGTGAGCCAGTTGACGGGCGTGTTGCCAATCAGCAGATCGCGCAGGGTACCGCCGCCGATGGCCGTAACAAATGCCAAGACAAGAATGCCAAAAATATCATACCGGCTGCGAATGGCTGCCGTGGCCCCCGATACCCCGAAAGCAAATGTGCCGAGTGCATCAATTGTAGTGAGAAGATCAAATTGAATCACATCAAACGTTAATTATCAGAAAAATAGTGTGGGACCTGAAACTCATCTGTCTCATCATCATGTAGATAACAGAAGAGAAAATGCCATCAGGCAAGGTACTCAAATATGGGCGGTGATGCTCAAACTGCAATTAGCTTTGAAAAGCAGACGATGCCAATGTTAAACTGGTCGTCCACCTTAAAACCTGCGCGTTCAAACAGTTCATTGCTCTGTTTAAGGGTCCAGAATTTTACACCTCCCCAGCCTGCGGGTCCCTGCAGGAGTTTCCCTGCGATGGAGTCGGCCGTCAGGAGATGCATCATGAAAAATGTACCCCCTTTTTTGATGATGCGCCGGCACTCATACAGCACCTTAAGTTCGTCAGTGAGCTCATTCAGGGTACCACCCATCATCAGGCCGTCAAACATACCGGCATAAAAGGGCATGGTTCGCGCGTCGGCTTGGATGAGGAACATGTCGGCATCCTCTTTAGACGCTTTTTTCCGTGCTTCCTGGAGCATGGCTTTAGAGATGTCGATCGCGACTACTACAGATTCGTTTTCGGCCTGTTTCACCGATCGCGCATACAGAGCGGTTGAGCATCCCACATCGAGGTAGAGTTTATCTGGGGCCGGTTCCAGCCAGTTTATGAGCAGCTCTTTTTCCTTCTCGATCGGAAAGGGTTCTCCTGATAATATTCCAATGGACCGGTTCCGCCAGACATCTTCGTAGGCCGCCGCCATTACACCCAGGTGGTTGCTCCAGTTGGCAATAGAGTAGTCATGTCCGGCACTCATCAAATCGGCAATATTACCCTCAATTTCATACTCCTTTCCATTTCCTGAGGAGAGAGTGCCGGTGTACCGGCTGGAAAGATGTGATACCTTCCCTGGAAGTGAAATTGAGTGTTGATCGCTGTCAGGCGCGCGTAGTTTAAGATCCATGAATCAGAATTAGATTTTTTAAACACCTGAGTTCGGTTATAAGAAAACGAATACAGAACTCTCCCCTAATAAGGGGAGATATAGAGGGGTGTTCATCGGGTTTTCAAAAATTCTGGTGAACATCCCCCTTTATTAAGGGGGACTTTCCATAACTTGATTTATCAATCAAACTCAGATTACAATTATGAAAGTGTACGTCAAAACAATAAAGGTGTTACAGGAGTTCTCTCAGTTATTCTGTTGGTAAGCTGATCCGGCACGAGAAGAACAATCGGGTTTTTTGTATTCAACTGCTTCAACCTATCGTCACTTCTGAACAACAATCGAGATTTGTGCGCCTTTTTCCACACCCAGCATTTCCCGGGCATCTCCCTTGTTGATAGCGATCTCAAGCACACCCGAACTCCCGATGTAGGCAGCCGGTTCGCCGTCGGGAACATCTCCAAATGTTGAGACAATGGTATCGAAGATGGTGTTGCCTACATAGATTTTCAGATTGGCGTTGGCGCCTGCTTCGCGAATCATAGACTCGGGAATGTTGGATATGAGATTTCCAAAATGATCGATATGGAGAATCCATCCCTGAACGCCGTCTTTGTCAGAGATAGGTACGGCCCAGCGGTAGGTTTCGAGTTTTTCAATGGGCTTTCCAAGCTCGGACATTGCAACACCATTTGCGAGATGAGCCGCGACGGGGGCAAAAATATCTCGTCCGTGAAAGGTTTTGGACTGATCGGGCCGCCAGAAATCGGGGTTGGTCAGCTCCACACCCTCATACTTATATTGGTCCGCAATAAGGGAGAAGATACCGTTGTCGGGCCCTACAAAATACTGGTCTTCAATCTTGATTGCGATAGGTTTTCGGCGAGTGCCAACGCCCGGATCAACAACCACAAGGTGGACGCTACCGGGCGGAAAGTGCATCGCAGAGTTGCGGACCACCCACGCACCGGCCATAATATCCTGCGGTGGTATCTGATGAGAAATATCGATGAGACGCGCGTCTCCTGCAATGGAGAGGAGCACGGCTTTCAGAACTCCTACATAGTGATCCTGAATACCAAAATCTGTTGTAAGAGTAATTAATGAAGGCATTAATCAGGCATAGCTGTTCAACATCACGGGCATAACGAGCATCAGCATTTCTTCTTCGTCCTCTTCCTCAGACGGTTTGACTATACCGGCTCTGTTGGGAGTGGAGAATTCAAATGTGGCTTCTTCGCCGTCGACATTACCGAGTATATCGGCGAGGTATTTTGCATTAAACCCTATTTCCATTTCGCCCGCGTCATACTCACAGCTGATGGTCTCCTTCGCTTCGCTGCTCATGTCGATATCTTCCGCACGAATCGTAATTTTATCGGGACTCAGCTGCAGCCGGATTTGACGGGTTGTTGTGCTTGAAAACACAGCAACTCGTTTCACGGTAGAAAGCATCTGATCTTTATCGATGCGCAGAATCTTATCGTTGTCGCGCGGGATCACAGATTCATAGTTGGGATACTGCTCATTAATCAGACGCGTGATGATAATAGTGTTACCGCTCTTGAACTGTACGTGATCGTCCGAAATGGTGAGGTCGCATTCAGCGGCATCGAGCGCTTTGGAAACCAGGTTGAGGGCTTTTTCAGGAGCGATAAAGCTGAGAGGCGTATCAGAGGTCAGGTTTGAGTTTACAAACCGAACCAGGCGATGACCGTCTGTTGCTACAAACTTGCTTCCTTCAGTACCAATATCAAAATAGACTCCCATCATTGCGGGGCGCAGGTCGTCGGTCGATACGGCAAACATCGTTCGCTGAATAGCGTTGATAATCAAGGCTGTATCGGTGCTTAGTTTAACGCCTTCATCCATATTTGGAATTTGAGGGAAATCGTCGAAATCTTCTCCAACCAGCTTGTATTTCCCTTTGTCCGTTCGAAACTGAACGTTGTGATTTTCATCAATCTCAAAAAATACAGGAATATTGGGAAGCTGTCGCAGTGTTTCCTGAAGGCGTTTGGCGGGAATTGCTACCGCTCCTTCCTCCTCAATGTCGGCGCTGATATACTCCACGATTGAAATTTCAAGATCGGTAGCGGTAAGTTTCAGCCGGCCATCTTCACTTTCAAAAAGGATAGTTTCAAGAATGGGAAGCGTCGCTTTTGTTGGAACAGCGCCAATAACTGCTGACAGGCCTGCGTTTAGGTCACTGCTGGATACATTGAATTTCATATTCAGGAGTCAAAAAGTTGAACGGTAATGGATGTTAAATATGCCTTGATTCAGACTTTGTATACTAAGAAATCTTGTCTCTTACCGCAACCTGTAAAGGGCGCTAAATTAGCGGGTTTATCACCATTGAGGATACATTCGGCCGTCCCCTATTTTCTCCGTTTTTTAAATGAGGGGATTATTACCTGAGTTGATATATATGATGAGTCGTGCGATATCGTTTACTTTTTATCTGCCGATTAGAAAAGGTATATTGGCCACTGAATTAAATAGTTATATGTATATGAGATTTATACTCATCCTGCTGCCATTGATGATTTTTGCGATTGATGCGTCAGCCCAGTCATTTGCCAATGCAAAATACGGCGGTGACTTTTTGTCCGTAGGTGCCGGCGCCCGGGCGCTTGGAATGGGGAGTGCGCACGCCGCAATAACCAATGACGTGACGTCGGCATACTGGAATCCCGCAGGCCTCACCGATGTGGAATCGCTTGATATTGCCTATATGCACTCCGAGCGCTTTGCGGGAATTGTCAGTTACGACTATGGCGCGGTAGCCTATCCGCTGAAAGACTCTGAAAGCACTATAGCACTGTCTGTTTTCCGGCAGGGCGTGGATAATATCGCAAATACGCTGAACGCATGGGATCGCGAACGGAATCTGCCCCGTGAAAATCCCCAAGACTATATCGAGCAGTTCAGCGTGGCCGATATGGCGTTTATTTTTTCATATGCTACCCGGCAAAGCGAGCAGCTGTCATGGGGAGTGAACGCGAAGATTATTAATCAAAGGCTGGGGCCGTTTGCCGACGCCTGGGGCTACTCAATTGACGCCGGAGCGCTCTATAAAATGGGCAATACCCGGTTCGGTGTTCATATAATGGATCTCACAACCATGATGAAATTCTGGTCGGTTAACGAGTCAGAGTTTGGTGATTTTGAAGAGACTTTCGGAGATGAGATTCCCTCAGGCCAGAATGAGCGCGTGCTTCCAACGCTCAAAATGGGTGTGGGGCACAGCCGTCAGTTTGGCGATTTTTTGATGACAGGAGCTTTTGACGTGGACATGCGGTTTGAAAACCGGCAGGCCTTTTTCATTAATCTCGGCAGGGTGAGTTTTGAACCACATGCCGGCATCGAAACAACCTATAAAGAGCGGCTCAGCCTTCGCGTGGGTCTCACCGACGTCACGACAGATACGCGTAACAGCGTGTACATTTCTCCAACGCTGGGTGCCGGTATTCACCTGAACTCCGTCTATATCGATTACGGCTTTGCCAACTTTGGCGGCGGGGCTACCTCGTTAGGCGTGACCCATCGCATTTCCCTTCGCGTTACAATTTGATCTCTTTTCAGTTTTAACTACCGTAAATACACGGAGTATCGATTTCGTTTGATTATTCAAAACAAACCGACAGCATGAATCATCGTATCATGATCGCAGGCCCAACAGCGTCCGGTAAGAGTACCCTTGCCGTGATGCTGGCTAAACAGATGAACGGCGAAATCATTTCTGTGGATTCACGCCAGTGCTATCGGCAGATCAATGTCGGGACGGCAAAACCTACGAAGGAACAGCTTCGTGATGTGCATCACTTCAACATTTCCAACCTGGATCTCAGCGAAGAGGATTCCGCGATGGCTTTTCACGGGCGGGCGATGTCGTGGGCCCGGGAGATTGAAGAGCGGGGACGAACCGTTATTTTTTGCGGTGGTAGCACGTTGCACCTGCAGAGCCTGGTGCGGCCGCTTGATGATATGCCGTCATCCAGCGATGCAAATATTCATCAACTCGAAGCCACGATTGAAGAGGATGGAGTTGATGTTCTGTTCGAAAAACTAAAGCAGGTTGATCCGGATTATGCCGGTAAAATGAACGACAGGAATCCACGGCGCATCATCCGGGCGCTGGATGTATGGATGCAGACCGGTAAACCGTTTTCGCATTTCCACAACGATAAACCGTTTGAACAGCCGGAGAATATGAGCGTTCTCGCAATGCACTGGCCGCGTAAAATGCTCCATGAGCGGATTGAAGAGCGATGTGATGAGATGCTGGACAACGGGTTGATTGATGAGACCAGGGAGCTGCTTGAATCGGGATATTCTGCCGACCTGCAGGCGCTTCAAACCGTGGGCTACCGGCAGGTGATTCAGTATCTGAACGACGAGATCAGTCGTGAACAAATGGAGAAAGATTTTAAAACAGCGACCCGTCGCTATGCCAAACGGCAGATAACCTGGCTGAGGAGATGGCCTTTTTTAAATTGGCTCAACTGCTCAGAAAACAGCCACGGCGATCTTCTGGAAACGATTCAACAACAGGTAGCGGCTGACATGAATAAAGGTTAACTTTAAGTTTGTCAATAAACCGTTGAAAACTACCGTCATGTTCAAAGCAAACGTTCATATTACACTTCGAAATTCTATCCTTGATCCGAAAGGGAAAGCTGCACGTCATGCGCTACACAATCTGGGCCTGAAGAGCGTTAATGGCGTCCGCATCGGAAAATTTATTGAAATGGATATTGATGCCGCTACTGAAAAGGAGGCTACGGATATTGCCGATTCCGCCTGCGCGCAGCTGCTGGCCAATGAGGTGATGGAAGATTATGAGATCGAGATTTTAAAGCTGGAAACGGAACAGGAATGAGAGAATTGCTTCACGATTTACGGATGCAGATGGAGGAGGCATCTCCCCAAAAAGGCCCCGAAACAGATGTGCTTGATCTGCCCGAAGAAGATGAAGCAGAAGATACGCCCTGGCGTGTCATTTTATATGATGACGACATTCACACATTCGATGAGGTGATTAATCAGCTGCTGAAAGCACTGGGCTGTCCCGTTGAAACGGCGGAAGAGATCACACTGAAAGTACATAACGATGGAAAAGCAACGGCGTATGAAGGGTCATTTGAGGAGTGCCTGAAAGTCAACTCTGTACTCCTGGAAATTCAATTAGTCACCGAAATAAAAGGATAAACACGTGTCAAAGAAAATTGGCGTACTCGTATTTCCCGGTTCCAACTGCGACCATGATGCCTATCACGCCATGGGTAAAATTATGGGAGCCGACACTACATTTTTATGGCATAAAGATACCGACCTCTCAGGTATTGATTTACTGATTGTCCCCGGCGGATTTTCTTACGGCGACTACCTGCGCTCAGGAGCTATTGCCCGGTTTTCGCCGGTCATGCAGTCGGTTGTAGAATATGCAAATTCCGGACGCCCCGTGATGGGGATCTGCAACGGATTTCAAATATTACTTGAGGCAAACCTGCTACCCGGCGCCATGCTGCACAATGAAAAACTGCGGTTTGTTTGCAAGAACGTGAACATCCGGGTGGAGCGAACCAGCTCTTTGTTTACTTCCAATCTAAAAGAAGGCCAGGTTCTGTCGATTCCGGTATCACACGGCGAGGGCAACTATTTTATTGATGATCATGGCCTCAAGAAGCTGAATGATCAGAATCAGGTTCTGTTTCGCTACTGTGATGCAGGCGGAAACCTGACGAAAGAGGCAAACTTCAATGGGTCAGTCGACTCGATCGCCGGTCTTTTGAACGAGCAGGGAAACGTGCTTGGAATGATGCCGCATCCCGAGCGAGCGATGGAATCTATTCTTGGCAATACAGATGGAAAACTGCTATTCGATTCTCTTTTTAATGAACTCCAGATCGCCTGATTCATGGATCTTTCTCTTCTGAAAAAAATTGTTGAAACCCCCGGCGCTCCCGGCCATGAAACACCGATCAGAGCGTTCATTCGGGAACAAATAGAGCCGCATGTAGATGAAGTAACGACCGATTCTATCGGCAACCTGATTGCCCGTGTGAAAGGCAATGGTCCAACCGTCATGATGGCGGCTCACATGGATGAGATATCGCTGATTACGACCCATGTGGATGATAAAGGGTTTATCCGGTTCTCAACGCTTGGCGGATTTGACCCCGAAACGCTTGTCAATCAAAGGGTTTGGGTTCACGGGAAGGAGACGATCCCGGGAGTTATTGGCGGGAAGCCGATTCATACTCAGACCGATGAGCAGAAGAAATCAAAAACAAAACTGAAAGAGCTGTTTATCGATACAGGCCTGCCGGCTGACAAGGTCAAAGAAATAGTTCGCGACGGATCAACAGTCACCCGCATGGGCGATCTGATGGAGCTGGGCGACTGCCTGACCGGAAAATCCCTGGATAACAGGATTTCCGTGTTTATTCTGATTGAAGCCCTGAAAAAGGCAGCATCGTGTAATTCAGACCTGTACGCCGTTTTCACGGTTCAGGAAGAGGTGGGAATTCGCGGCGCACGAGTAGCTGCCCAAAATATTCAGCCCGAAATTGGCATTGCCCTCGATACAACGATTGCCAACGATCTGCCGGGTTCCGGAGATCATGAAGCGTGCACAAGGCTTGGAAATGGCACAGCTATTAAAGTGATGGATAAGAGCGTGATCTGTACGCCCGGCCTTGTGGCTCATCTGGAAGAACTCGCCGAAAAGCGTAAGATTCCTCATCAGCGGGAAGTGCTAACTGCGGGTGGCACCGACACCTCCGGCATGCAATATCTGATAGGCCTCGGAAGTTACGTAACCTGTATTTCCACACCAACACGCTATATTCACAGCACGGTGGAAACAGTTTCGAAATTGGATGTGGAAGCCGGTATTGAACTTGCGGCCGCTACCATTGAGACCATCGGAGATTATAACCCCGTACAGGACTAACCCCAGCCATATGCTCAAACTTCACAGCGAAAAACTGGTGAAAAGCTATCGCGGCCGAGTGGTTGTAGACGAGGTTTCCATCAATGTGAAGCAGGGGGAAATTGTAGGTCTGCTTGGGCCAAACGGGGCGGGAAAGACCACTACGTTCTATATGTTCACAGGCGTAATTCGTCCGAACAGGGGAGATATTTACCTGAACGATAAAAAGCTTACAAAAAAGCCGATGTACCAGCGGGCCCGGCTTGGCATCGGGTATCTGTCGCAGGAGGCGAGCGTGTTTCGTAACCTGACGGTTCGTGAAAACCTGGAGTCGATTCTTGAATTCCATAAGGTATCCAAAAAGGAAATTAAAGAGAAAGCGGATCAGTTGATTGAGGAGTTTGGACTTCAAAAAGTAGTCAACAATAAAGGGATAAGCCTTTCGGGCGGGGAGCGGCGGCGAACGGAAATTGCACGTGCGCTTATTACCGACCCGAAATTTATCCTGCTTGACGAACCATTTGCGGGGGTTGACCCTATTGCCGTAGAAGATATTCAGCAGATTGTGTCGGATTTGGGAAAACGGAATATTGGAATTTTTATCACCGATCATAATGTGCACGAAACGCTGGCCATCACCGACCGTGCCTACCTGATGTTTGAGGGGAGAATTCTGCGTGAAGGAACCGGTGAAACGCTGGCTAATGATGAAGAGGCCCGGGAACTGTATCTGGGGCGTCAGTTTAAGTTAGATCGCTATCAATAATTATACCTGAATTTTTAAAACCTTAGTTTGATTTATAGATTTTCCTTTTTTGTGGTATAAAGTGAGGCCGTCCAATAAGGGCGTCATCCCGCGTTTGATGCGGGATCTCCCATCCTAATATAGGCAGGAGATGCCGGCGCAAGGTCCGGCATGACGGTATTATGGGTACATTCCCTAATATTCGCCCATTTTGGACAGCCTCAAGCCATCTTACCCAAATTCATAATAGAACTCATCTTTAAACTAATATCTGTATGAAAGAAACAACTGTTCAAGAACTCAAAGAAAAAAAAGACGGAAACGACGACTTTACCCTTTTGGATGTGCGTGAGCCGCATGAGTACCAAATTTCAAATATCGACGGCACGCTTATTCCGCTGGGCGATCTGCCGGATCGAACCGATGAGCTGGATAAGGAGAAAGAGATTGTGGTAATGTGCCGTTCCGGCGCCCGAAGTGCCAACGCCTGCACGATGCTCGAAAAAAAGGGGTTCAAAAATGTATCCAATCTCGTTGGCGGCGTGAATGCCTGGGCTAAAGAGATCGACACCTCGCTTCCTGTTTATTAGATAGCGAGTTTTTGCCGAAAGGTGTCTTACTATTATATTTTCGGATCTACAGGAAAGTTTGTGGGTAAGTAGATGAGGTTGTTCGTTCTGCGACCTGGCAGAGTGGCCGCGCGTGCCAGTTTTATCTTTACAGTTCGCGCGGGCTCCTGCAAGAGTTGCGATTATCTGCTCCTATTTTTTTATAGCAATAAATATCCTCTCCAATTCACAACTCTCAGGAACTTCGCTCCGCTCCGTACTCTACCAGGTTGTTCAGTTCAGCACCATGTTACATTTTTAATAAGATTCAACAGGGTAAATCCACTACAAAGGGGATCGCTAACCATTGAGGTTTTTCGAATTACTACTCTGTTTTACTTTGAAAAATTAGGCTTCTACCCACAAACTTTCTTGTAGATACATATTTTCAAGACAAAAAAAGAGCCCGGAAGCTACCGGGCTCAAACTATATAGTACAAATTCAATTCAATCAGAAATAGCAGCCGGCCGCCAAGTTAGAAAGGCCGGAACTTACATCAGATTAAAACCTGAATTCAGCCGCAACCGTCGATTTCATCGGCATCTCCTCACGCGGAAGAATGTAAACGTTGCTCCCTGTTTCAATACCTTTCACGGCCAGCCAGTTCAAAAGATCAACGTCACCGTTTGATGGCTTGTCCGTCAGATGAACTTCATGCGTGTCTTCATCATAATGACCCCAGCGATCGTCGCCCATGGTCATAAAAATGGTTTTTGATTTTCCCATCACTGTAGACTCGATCACTTCTGTTAAGTTATTGGATACCTTGCCATTGGCCTGTTCAGAAAACTGATCCAGCGAGTTGTACATATCCTTAAGAAAATAGGTTTGAATCTTTTTCCAGCCGTTATCCTTTAGATCATGATCCTTCATGTCATCCGGATTGGTATCCACTTCATTTTCTACCGTTCTGTGATAGTTGTTGATGGATTTATAGAACGCCAGGTTATCTTCCAGTCCAATGAGAACAAGCGGGTTATTCTCCTTTTTTAATTCGGCTGTCATCCCTTTTTCCATTTCACGGAAATAGGCTTCGATAACCGCGCGTTGATCTTCGTCACCACCTCCGTGTCCAAAAAACATTGCCCTGGTTCCATCGGCTCCCGTATGAAACTGAAGCTGTTTTTCCTGTGCTACTTCCAGATAATCGTCAATATCCGTTGACAAATCCTCAGGCGTAATGTCTGTGGACTCATTCCGGGTGCATTGCAGGAGTCGGGCTTTCTTTCTGCTAATCGCCAGCACGTTGAATGTACCGTCGAGACTTACCATCGGCAGAATCGGAGTGATTAGAAAATGGGTGTTGATATACGCTTTTTGATGAACGCTGTACGGAAGCTGAAAGTGATTGAAATATCCTTTCGCAAGATAGACCACCAGTCCGTTATCCTGATGCGACCAAAACATTGGTTTTTCCAGTAACTCTCTGGCCGGCTTCAAAATATCATCAATTTCTGCCTTCTTCATTCCCCGGTCGGTGAGATTTTCAGTAACTTCGGCCAGGAGATTTTTAAATCGAATAGGATCTTGTTTTATTTCTTCGCCCATCCGGTGTGTTGGCATCGTTATGGAGATCAACGGATTGCCTTTTTTCTCAAGGATCTCTTCAACTGTTTTATCACTTACCATGTTTTTACCTCATGTCTTACTTGGGGTTATGGTTTGGCAGATTCGTTATTATAACAAAAAAATCTTTGCTATAATGGTTCCTATTTAATGATACGAAAGTTGTTTCAAACTAAATGAGAATAGGCTTAAAAAAAAGTATCGGGCCGGGCCTTATAATGGCAGCGGCAGCGATTGGAGTTTCCCACCTTGTCCAATCAACCCGTGCGGGTGCTGAGTTCGGCTATACACTTGTCTGGGCGATTGTTCTGGCGAATATTTTCAAATATCCGTTCCTGGAATTTGGCCCGCGTTACGCGATTGCAACCGGGCGGAACATGATACACGGCTATGCAAAACTTGGCCATTGGGCACTCTGGACATACATCATTTTTACAGTTGGAACTATGTTTGCCATTCAGGCCGCCGTTACAATTGTCACCGCAAGTCTTGCCGCCGAACTGACCGGCATACCGCTGAGTGCGGGTCTGTGGAGCGCTATCATTCTGGGCCTCTGTATTATTCTTCTCATTAAGAACAGCTATGCGGTTCTGGATTTTGTGATTAAAATATTCATGATTGTGCTGGCTATTTCTACGCTGGTTGCTGTTGGTGCCGCCCTGTTTCAGTCACCGGGTCCGTCCGCCAGTGCCTCAGAAATTATTGCTCCGGAGCTGTGGACGATTTCAGGCGTGGCTTTTTTGATTGCGCTTATGGGATGGATGCCTATTCCAATTGATGCATCTGTCTGGAATTCGATCTGGACATTGGAGCGCTCTAAACAGACCCGCTATACGCCGAAGCTCCGGGAGTCACTTATCGATTTTAACATAGGCTACATTGGTGCGGCACTATTTGCGCTTGGTTTCCTCGTTTTGGGAGCCGAAGTGATGTACGGGTCGGGTGAATCGTTTGCCGCCAGTGGTGGTGAGTTCTCGAAGCAGCTTATCAATCTCTATACGGTTACTCTGGGCGAATGGGCGTACCTGTTTATCACAGCCTGTGCTTTTTCAACAATGTTCAGCACTACGTTTACAGTCACAGATACCTATCCCAGAGTTTGTAGTGAGCTGCTGAGCCTTCGTGATTCAGAGTCATCGACTAATGAACATGGCAATTTACGATACAGGTCGCTGTTGATCGGCATTTCGGCCGTATCTATCGCTCTTCTTTTTTTGATGGGAGACCGGTTCAGGCTGCTGATCGATCTCGCTACGACTCTCTCATTCTTAACGGCGCCTGTACTGGCATACATAAATTACAGGCTGATCTTTCACAGCGATCTTGATCCTGAATTTCATCCGCCCGATTGGTTGCGTTATCTTTCCGTGGGCGGCCTGCTCTTTTTAACAGGATTCGCACTGTTTTACGTATACTGGATGATTGGTATTTGACCCCAACAATCTATGAAGAAGATTTTACTGCTTTTTATGCTCATGATCGTTCTGGTCGGTGAGATTAACGCACAATTTTACAGCACACAATACCGAACACCCGGCCAAAACTGGATGCAGCTTCAAACCGAGCGTTTTCGTGTGATTTATCCCGAACGTTATGACTCACTGGCAAGGGAAACTCTGACAATTCTGGAGCTCGAATACAACGACATCCAGCAGCTTCTTGGCGGTGATCTCCGGAATTTCCCGGTCATTTTAAATCCTGACAACGACCGGTCAAATGGTTTTGTATCACCGTTTAACTTCAGGTCTGAGGTAGAGATCGCACCGTTTCTGGGCAAGTCGCTGAGCCCGAGGTCCGGAAACTGGCTGGAATCCGTTGTGCCGCACGAACTGGTTCACGCGCTT
>Ga0136598_1000688_pt1 | contig 15209 bp, 16 predicted proteins | sample AntRauTorcE11899_FD_104790 | JGI IMG/M metagenome (GOLD analysis project Ga0136598, IMG submission 104790) | Saline lake microbial communities from Rauer Islands, Antarctica - Metagenome Torckler E11 #899 | ecosystem: Environmental > Aquatic > Non-marine Saline and Alkaline > Saline | place... | reverse complement strand
TCTTCCTGCTCGAGCAACCTCAAGCCAGCGCGCATCGCTTCGCTCACGTTCTGGTAGCGCCCTGACGCTACCAGTGCTTGAACCAGATGGTCTTGGGTTTCCGTGAGAACAACGTTGCGTGTGCCCATGGTGTAAATCTCCTGTATTGGCAATATATGCCAATGGCAATTTTGGGTCAATTGGAGAGTACCAGAAAACGTGGCTGCCCCACATTTTCCGGATGTCAAAAGCGCTAATATTAAGGGCAAATGACGCGTGCGATCGGTGGCTGTGGAACGGTTGCGGAGTCAATGCCCCACACTTTGCGATACTCTCCGGGAAAGCGGGAAGGTCAGCTTCACTGACGCTTTCAGCCGCTCCGGCATCGACATCCGTCCCCTGCCCTTCTGCACTGTCCTGTCCATCCATAGCCAGCAGATCGCCGCGACGCAGGACGTCGGGAAACAAGCCGCTGCCCTGCAGAAGCAGCTCGACCTCACTGGCCATCTCACCTTTCTTCAGGTGATCAAAGAGCTGTGCAATCCCCTCCCCCTTCGCCTCGCGGACGGCCTCAAGAATGCGGGCCTTGGGCGCACGATTGAGATAGGTACCAGCGCAGCTGCGACAGATTACGCGTGAACCTGATCAAGGCCGCCGGATTGTGAGACACGATCAGCCTTCCAGCAAATAGGCGGTCAGGTTCTGGCGGGCATGTAGGATACGAATGATTTCAATCCCCTGCTCTTCCTTGCGGTAGATCACCAAATGCGCATCATTCGGATGTATGCGCACTGGCGGAGAAAACTCAGTGCGCTCGCGTGCCATTTCCGGAAACGCGGCAAGAAGGTCGAATAGCGCGAACAGACCATCCGTATAATGATCCGCTTGATCCATGCCCCAACTCGACACGCCATCGGTCCAGATCTTGGCAAGATCGGCGCGCGCAGCGGGACGAAGCGCAAAGGTGCCGCTACTTGGCATCAAGGCTGTGCATTCGTGCCTTGAATGTTTCTCCGTCCAAAGGCGCTGCAGGGCCACTGGCTAGCCCTTCGTCAATCGCGGACTGCACCTCGACGATCGCCTCATGACGCGCTCGATCCCGACGGATCAAGTCCCGAACATAGTCGCTCGAGTTTGCATAGCGCCCTGATTTTGACTGATACTCCACCCAGGATTTCATCGGGTCTGGTAGTGAAATATTCATGGTTCCCATTTCGATCTCCTTTTTGAAGTCACGGTATGACAAACCTTGCCAAGGTACAAGTTTCCCTCTTGGGAAACTGCTTCATTCGTTCATCGGGTCCAGCACGAAGCCAATGATGGCCTCGACACCGCAATTTTTGTGATCTTGGTTCCAAGGCAGTGTCATTCAACGCATCCTATCGCGACAGAAATGTATTCTGCCGCGATAAGTAAGGCCTGAAATCTGCGACTTGTCCGCGTCCTGAGTGTCCGTCCGCGGGAAGCTCCTGAAACAACGCGACGGCGCAGGCTGCCTTGTCGGATGCCTAGTCACGCGTTCGCTACATAACCTCAACACAGCCAAAAGCTCCATCCTCGCGCCATTCACTGCCACCTACATCTCCTTAAGACTACTCCGAAGGAAATTCGCCTTGATGTTGATCGCAACGGAACCGTAGGAATCAATGGGACGGGAACGGCGCATACATTGTATTACGATATCTCCTTCATTTAATTGAGCTTTGTCTGGATCACGTCCAGAAATCCCGACGGATCTGTATGAAGACTCAATCGTACGTGATTGGATGAAATAGCCTCACTGGCTTTTTCCAGTATCTCGATAGGGAAATAGATTCTACGCGAATTGTAACCGCGCCCGGAAAAAATCTCTTCGCCATGTCCTTCATCGCGCATTGCGTTCACAACGGACCGTGAGCCCGGCATATTCGTCCAATTCATTTTCGGGAGGTTGCGTGCGCCAGAAAGCACTGTAGAATCAGTCTGTTGAAACAAAAAACCGCAGCAGCCACGGACGCACGCATGGGTGAAACGCTAAGACCGGTCGTCGCCGGTTTCAACCGCTCTCTTTCGATCGAGACCCGGGCCGAGCGCCTGACCGGCGATCCCGGCGCCGTGCTTCTAAGGGAGGTCCTCGATGCCACCGACATCGTCCCCTGGATGACCGCGCAGATGAAGGACGACCGCCGCGATGCCGATGTCGTCCACGACCTGCCGTCCCTTGTCCGAACACTGGTGCTGCTGACAGCGCAAGGATGGAGAGACCACGATGACGCCGACGCGCTTCGGCACGATCCCGCGATGCGGCTGGCGGTCAGTTCCTCGGCCGGTCTGACACCGTTCTCGGAGCGTGGCCTGGCATCGCAGCCGACGCTGTCGCGCTGCGCGGCGATGCTGGCGCAGCCCGACAACCTCAAGGTGCTGCGCCAAGCGGCACTGGAACTCGCCGGCCGCAACTTGCGTAGCGAGAACGGCGGCGAGCGCCGCACCCGGATCACGCTCGACGTGGACTCCCTGCCCATCGAAGTCCATGGCCACCAGCCAAAGGCGGAGTGGAACGGCCATTACAAGACGCGGATCTATTATCCGCTGGTCACGTCCATCGCCGAGACCGGCGACATGCTCGACGCGCGTCTTCGGCCCGGGAACGTGGGCAGCGCGGAGGGTGCGCTGGATGTGATCCTCGACGTGGTCGACCGCGCCGAGGCCAGTCTGTGCAAGATCACCCATGTGCGCATTGATGCGGGCTTCCCATCCGGAACTTTGCTCGCCGGCCTCGAGGCGCGCGGCATCCATCACGTTGCCCGTCTGCGTGCGAACCCCGCGCTGGATCGGCTGGCCGCGCCGCACATGAAGCGCCCGGTCGGGCGGCGACCGACGGAGCCACGGATGTGGACGCATGAGTTGGACTATCAGGCTGGCACCTGGGATGAGCCTCGCCGCGTCGTGCTGGTGGTCAAAGAACGGCCCGACGATCTGCTGCTCGACCGGTTTTTCCTCGTCACGTCGATCTCTCGCTTTCAGATGGATGGGCAAGCGCTGCTGGACCATTATCCTCAGCGCGGCAAGGCCGAGGGACACATGGGTGAATTGATGGACGTGCTGGACCCGGCGCTGTCTTCGACCAACCGCGCGAAATCCCACGTCCGCGGCAAGAAGCCGAAAAAGGCGACCCCCGCGGTCGATGCCTTCGCCTGCAACGAAGTGCGCCTGCTGATTGCCATGCTGGCCTACCAGGTGATGCACGTCGCTCGCCGCGCCATGACGCGCACGACGAAAACTCCCTGGAGCCTGCGCCGCCTGCGGGAACGCGTGCTGCGCGCCGGCGCACGCCTTGTCATCTCCGCCCGGCGCATGACCCTGATCCTTGCCGAAGCGGCTGCGCCTTTCTGGGCCGCCGTCTGGCCACAGATCCAGATGCTGCGCGGAGCCAGCCCATAGCCTCGAGCAAGTCGCCGATAACACCGACCGGATGAACGCCCAGGGGCGGCCAACAAACGTGTCCCTGCTACAGCGATCACTACCGAAATAGCTGCCAATGCAGTCGCCGGCTCAACTCATGCGAGAAGCGAGCTTGGCGCTCGCAGAACAGGCCCCCCAAGGGCAGAACAGGCCCCCCAAGGTCAGACAAAAACGGCCGCAAACGGCCTCCGACCTGCCGTCGAGCCGCCCCGATGAATAATGCGGGGTGAGAGCCCACACTCGTGAGCATAAAAACGGTGGGAAGTCTGACCACGCACACTGCGTTTTGCGGTCACACGCGCGGCTTGGGTCATGAGCGCGATCTGCAGTGTTCGCGGAAGCGCTGCGATCTGCTCAGCCATTTTTTTGTTGTTCAATTTTCAATCTCCTTAAAAGTGGCGGAAGCATCATACTTCCGAGTCGCTTCAACGACTAAATTAGAGATGGGAATCCTTGAAAGCCGTCGGAAAGAAAAGAATCGAGAACAGCAAAAAAGTAATCCACGTGGTACTCGGCATTCAAGATTTCACAATCGCAGGCAAATGGCGGTGGCGTTCGCACACCGGTAGTTGTTCTTTCAGAGCAGTGTCCTGTGCGGGTTTGCGAAGTTCTTCAGTCCTTTCATAAAGCTTTCGGCTCAAGCGAGGCTGCATCCGGTAGCTTCGGGCCTTACCGATCAGGGCGCGCACGGCGCACCCGGGGCCGGCATTGGTGATGACGCCCGGGCGCACTGTATTGCCACTGGAATGCTCAAATGGCGTCGGCCCGGACAAGCAATCAGCTAAAGTGAGTTGCCTAATCGGTGAAAATCTCTGCCTTAGGCGAATTACCTCACCGTGACGAAGAGCGCGACCCTCCTCATCGCCTGAACCACCTCTACGACGAGTTTACGCACCCAACTCGGGAACATGTCGGCGATTTGGCCAGTCGGTTTTACGACCCGAGCCTCGCTATCGTAAACCGCGTGGACATAGTTCTGAAACGTGATCCGGTACCCACGCAGCCGTCAACTTGCCTGCGTAGTTCAGCTTCGCTAGCACCACCGCATCGGGACGGTCCGTCTTCCCCGGTAGCCCGACTTTACGACGATTAGAATGGGCGCCACGACGATGCTATCGTGCCCTCGGCTCTAAAAGCTGGCAATGCAAACCGTCGTCGCATGGTCCAGCTTCACAGCAGAAACGCAGAAGATTTGTGTGGACGTCAAGCATCTCAACCAGATCACGGACACGAGCCGGGCAGCGAAAAATCGTGCGCCGATACAATTGACATTCACGACGGCGTTGATGCTGGAAGATCTGAGTGTCGCACGGGCAGAGGGGGAGCGGAGCAGCATGAAGGATGTCTACGCGCCGGAGGCGAAGTTCACAGCTGTGAACCGGAACGGAACCCGTACGGAGCGTCTATCCGACCCGGTTGGAATGCGGTGGGAACGCCGAACCAAGCGGGGCAGGGCGGTCGGAGCCCAGTCACGGTGTTCACAGCTGTGAACTGGGATGCGCGCCCAGAACGGATGCGCCAGAGGCGCCACCCGACGCCTCGGATCCACGATTGTATGGTCGCGAAGAACGCTTTTAAGCGCGCGAACGGTGCCGCGCGGGCCGAGGAGGCCAAGTCCTGAGCGCGGGCAAAGCGGAAACGGGAGGCACGAAGGGCGGAACGCCAGTCCCACCGCAAGGAGTGGCTAGCCAAACGGTACACGCGCTCGAGCCCCAAGATTCGGCCGGACGGGCAGGGTGGGTAGGTATTCCACGGCGGCCGAAGCCACGGTGATCACCTCCCCTATTCGGATCGATTTCGGGAGAGTGCAGGATCGCACTGCAAGGGCATTTTCCTTTGCCCGTGCACAGCAAGGCAGCTTCGAGCCCTTTCTGTATTATAAGGACGCAGCATTTCGCGGATGCAACAGCGGGGTGGCTAAAAGCAACATCTTGTAGCTGACGTTTGGCTTTAGACCCGTCCGAACCCGTAAGTCGGGTGTCTCGATCCGCTGCCATCTTGTCTGAAAACTTGAAAGTCACATGGAACATGTCACTCAGCCCATGCTGCTGCCATGGCTTCGGTCACCGCGCAATGCGCGTCCACGGTCGTGAAGATAGCTCCACACTGCAATCGCGATCGACAGAGAGATGTACAGAAGACCCAAAGCGACCACAATAGTTCCGGAGATTGGTCCGACAGCCGCCCTGTCGAAAACTTCTGCAAAAGACCGCGCAGGTTCAGGGTGCACAATTACTTTGCTCATGAAGGCAAGCGCCTGGATCAATAGAATCCAGAGATACGTGTTCCGAATCCTGCGCCCCACCGAGACCATAAGGCTAACGTGGTATTTCGGCCGCCAGTAATCCTCTGCCAGCGTTTGCTGCCAATTTTCCTCGAGGTGTAAATTGCCGTCGTGCAACATCGGTGCGTAGAAATGTGTTTCCATCCAGCGACAGCGTGCGCGCCAGACATTGAAAAAGCGATACCGGCGTGCTTCGACCATCAGAAAGAACAAAAGCAACACACCGACGAGGACAAGAGGCAATGCAGATGCTTCCGGCGCCGCAAAGGTGATCGACAAGGCGATCCCCAATGTCACCACAGCCCAGTTTGTCGTGGCGTCCAGACGCGTCCGCCAGATCGTCGAGCGGTAGACCTCAGCCCGATAAAGATGCGCCAATGCCCCGATTTCGGCGGAGTTGAGATCCTTGCGTTGCTTGCTATCCGTATCCGGGGTCATCGTTCATTCCTTGTCAGATCAGTTGACCATGACACGGCGGTGTTATGCGGTCAAAGATGGCGGCGTGGCTGTGCATCGAAAATCCGCTATGCGCCACTCTTTCCGGGTTCCTTTACGGCGGCATCGCGAATGTCGCCGGCGCGGCGAAGGGCAACGAAGTCCCGCTCAGGTCACCTTCAGGCCTTATGCTACAGTCCTGCCCCCCTCTCGGGTCCGCCCTCGGTTCAGCAGCGCCATCACCATCGGGCCGCTTGAGAACGCTCTGTTCGACGCCTTCCGCGTCAGCGCCCGGAGGTACCCGCCCGGCGAGCTGATCTCGGAAAACCGTTGCAGGATCGCCGCGACCACCACCGCCGCCTCCTCGGGCCCCATGTCCCGTACCGCCTCGCCCCAGGCGGAGGGGCTGATCCCGAGCGCGGGCCGGACCTGGTCCGCCGCGTTGAACAGGTCGTGCCAGTGCCGGATCTCGCCGCCGCCAAACTCCACGATTGACGGGCACGCCTTCAGGACGAGGTAAAGCGGGAAGGCGGGCCGTTGCGCCCGTTCAAAGGTCGAGTCGCCCCGATCCTCGTCAACGGCGGCCTGGTTCTCAAGGTTAGATATCTCGGGCATAACGCCTGCGGTTCTTGCCATTTTCTTGGCAGGTTCAGAATCAGAGGATTCTTTATTTGAATTCTGATGGTGCCGCTCATGTATGACGGCGCTGCCGCTCATTTTTTCCGAACTCTGCGGATCAAGGATTGGCCGAACCTCATCGAGCGCCGCCTGCAGCTCCCCCCTCAGCCGTTCAAGCTCCTCATCCGTGAGGCGCCTGCGGAGGTCCCGGGCGGTGAGGGCCGCCTGATCCTCGTAGCGGCCCCACACGGCCGCCTCAGGGCGCGTGTCGGCTCCGTAGGCGGCAAGGGCCGCCAGATCCCGTCTCATGAGGCTCACGGCCTCCCTGAGGCGCCTGTGGCGCTCCTGAACGGCGCGGGCCTCCCGGGCCGCCGCGATGATCTCATCATGACGGATCGCCAGCGGGGACAGGTCGAACCCGAAGGCGACGGTCTCCTCCTGCCCCCGGCGCACGTACCGCTTCCCGTTCGGGCTGTCCCGTCGCAGGATGACCCCGGCCCGCACCAAGGCGGCCAGGTGCCTCCGCAGCGTGCTGTCCGGCATCCCGTTGAGCCGCTCGGAGAGGGCCCGGTTGGACGGGTAGACCACGGGCCGCTCCGCGTTACCGCCGAGGATCCGGTCCGGGTGGAAGCTGAGGAGCGCCTGCAGGACCGAGAGGGCCCGGTCCGTGACCTCGAACGCGCCACGCGCGACGGTCAGCTCCCGCAGCGCCTCGTACTTGTCGACCCCGGTCGGCGGGAGCGGCGCCTTCGCCGCCTCGGCGGCCCTGATATGAACGCGCTCCACAGTTCGCCCGAAGGGCGTTATCGCTTGATACCCCATATTTTTAATCACGGCGGACAATAAAACGCCCCGCCCGCTCAAAGCGGGGTTGATTCGGTGCGGGGCAGGGGGTATCGTTCAGGTGCAAGTTGAACAGACGCCCTCGGGGAGCCTCGCGCTTTTCGGGGGTTTCTTTTTACGTGCTGCCCGCGTTCGTGCCTCCTTTTTGCTGCTCGTCCTCGTTGTCCCCCGCGCCGTTGTACCGGGCGTGGAGCTCCCTGATCACCTCCGGGGCCCGCTCCTCGAGCCAGGCCGCGAAGGCGTCATCCTCGGCGGTCAGGTCCAGCCGGACCCCCTTCCTCGTTCGTTTGACCGTGCCGGCCGGCGCGCCGTCGACGGTCACCCGCGCCGCACGCGGCGCGGCGGGTCCCGGGTCGGCCGGCGCGTCCGCATGGGCCCGGGCTGCCCGGAGAACCGCCTCAAGGGCCCTCAGATCCCGCGCCCCGGGGTCCTCTTGCCCCGTCGCGGACGCCGCGTCCTTTTCGGGCCCCTTCGACCTGTTACGGGCCGCCTCCGCCGTCCGGATAAGCTCCTCCCGGTCGAGGGTGCAGCCCCTGACCGCGTCGCGCAGCGCCTCCCACCGGGGCCGCCCCACGCCGTGCGCGGGCCCGATCGCCCGGATCAGCTCCGGGGTCAGCACCCTCACGACCGATAGGGACATCGAGACGGCGGACTTCGTGGTGCTCAGCGCGGCGGCGACCTCGTCCTGGCTGCCGAACCCGTCCTCGATAAGCCGGTGCGCGAACAGCGCCTTCTCCGCGTAGGACAGGTCCCGGCGCGCGGCGTTCTCGGACGCTTGGGCGGTCACGGCGGCCCGGTCATCCAGGTCCCGGATCAGCGCGCGGATCAGCAGCCGATCATCCGGGTCACGGCCCTCGTTGATCCCCCGGACCGCGTCGAGGCGGCGCCGGCCGTAGATCAGGCGGTACCGATCCGCGTCGCGGGGGTCGCGCCGGACGAGGATCGGCACGGTCTGGCCCGCCTCCTCGATGGACCTCAGGAGCTCGGGGTCCGGATCCTGACGAAGCCGGTCTTCGGGCCGGTCATCCGTGACGTGATCAGGGTCGATCCGCCACACCTTCGTCTCGTCCACCGCGCCGCGCGCGGACCGGAGCGCCCGGCTCGGCCCGCCCGGCGCCGGAGCGGGGGAGGGGGCCTGCTGCCCCGTGAGGCCGTCGAGCATGCCCTTGCGGGCCTTTCGGGGGTCCTTAGCCATCGGTCCGCCCCCACGTCGCCCGAATCAGCGCCTCGATCTCGTCGTTCACCGCGTTCAGGGACTCCAGCGCCCGCTCGTAGGTGGACCGGGTGAACGCGCCCTTCTCGATCTCGTACAGGGTCTGCTTCGTGAGCCCCGCGTCGGAGACCGCCGCCGATTTCAGCATCGGCGCGTTCAGGACCGAGTCCCCGAACAGGTTCCGCATGAACGCCAGCATCCTCGTTTGCGGCGCGTCGGTCGGCTCGTAACGGGTGCACAGGAACCGCATCCAGTCATGCGTCATGTCGGCGCCTGAATCACGGATCACTTTCAGCAAATCACTCGTCATGCGCAAAAACTGCGACATGGACATGAGATCGAGCATCTGCGGGTGGACCGTCACCAGGACGCCGGTGGCGGCGGAGAGGGCGGACATGGTCAGGAACCCGAGCTGCGGAGGGCAGTCGATCACCACCACGTCGTAATCCGCATCGACCTGCTCGAGCGCCTCCTTGACGCGGAAGAAGAACAGCCCCGCGTTCCCCTGCGCCAGCGCGCGCGGCGTGTCGTGCTCGAACTCCATGAGATCAAGGTTCCCGGGGATCAGGTCGAGGTTCGGGATGTAGGTGGGGCGGATCACGTCGCGGATCGGGTCCGGGTCGTCGTACCGGATCGCGTCATAAAGGGTGCCGCCGTCCGGCAGGTCGAACTCCGGCTGGACCCCGTGAAGGGCAGAGAAGGACGCCTGCGGGTCGAGGTCGATCGCAAGGACCCGGTACCCCCGGAGCGCCAGCCGCTGCGCGAGGTGGGCCGAGGTGGTCGTCTTCCCGGACCCACCTTTGAAGTTCATCACCCCGATGACCTGGAGGTGCTCGCCGCCGCGGCGGCCGGGCAGGTAGGTGCCGGGCACCTTAGCGCCGGCGTCAAGGACCCGGCGCAGCTCGAGGAGGTTCTCCGCGCTGTACTGACGGCGGTTTCCGGCGCTCATCTCGACCCGGGGCCCCCGCCCGTCGATATGGAGCTTCCGCAGGTAGCTGTCGTTCACGCCCAGGAGGGCGGCCGCCTCCCCGGACGTGAATCGCCGCATCGTCTTCTTCGCGTCGGGCGGGAACAGGCTCTCGCGCTGCGCGTAAAGCTGCGACGAAAGGAGCTCTGCGTGCCGGTCGATGGACACGGACAGGTCCGGGTGTTTAATCTGCTCGTTCATGCGCCCCTCTCGCGGCGGTCCGGCCTTTTCGTGGTCACGGTGCCCGCCGTCTATCCGGCTTTTTCCGTGACTATCGCGCGAGTCGCGGATTCGCGCAAGGGGTTTCTATATGTAGCGTGCGGACCGGGGGCCGGCACAAGAGGCCCGATCCTAGCCGCCCAAGCCGGGAAGTACCCGGGAGATGTTGCATTGCACGCTGGGAATCCACGCGAGCGCCATGCTCGATATGTTTTCAAGGAATGAAGTTTTTTGCTTTGACATAGACAACTCCTGTTTACGAGATTTAGCCCTGTCCGCATGTCGAGCACGAGGCGGAGTTATGGCAATTTGAACAGAAATTTCGGGGCGGTCAATTTTGCATGCCGTTTCACACCCCGTCGCCCATGTCATAAAATACCTCGCCACCGGGGCGCGGCCTTCAGGCGTGTAGACCGTCTCGCGCGCGGCTGGCGGGCGGTGCAGGCTGGGCAGAGTGTCAGGCAGCCGCGACAAGCGAAGCTCGATTGGCGCGCGCCCTTTCTCATTCGGTAGGTGGGGTGCAAATCAGACCGTTGCCGGGGCGGTCGGTTGTGCGGATACATCCGGAGAATCAAAAGGCACCGGGTGATCTCGTTGCAAAACTTTCGCCCGTCCTCATTGCCTTTCGGCAAATCGTCGCGCAGAGTTCGGCCCGGCCACCTTGGGCGGCCGGGCGTCGTGCGCCAAGCTTCAGGCGTCGCCCTTCAGGCTAGCCATGTCGATCACAAAGCGGTACTTCACGTCCGCGGCCTGAACACGTCTCCAGGCCTCGTTGACGTCCTGCATGCCGATCATCTCGACATCGCAGACGATGTCGTGCTCGGCGCAGAAATCGAGCATCTCCTGCGTCTCGGGAAGGCCGCCGATCAGCGAACCGCCGACCGTGCGGCGCCCGAAGATCAGGTTGAAGCCCTGCACCGGCTCGATCGCATCGATGGCGCCGACGATGGCCATTGCGCCATCCGTCTTCAGCAGCTGCAGATAGGGGTTGATGTCGTGACCCACGGGGATTGTATCCAGCAAGAACTCGAAGCTGCCCGCCTCGGCCGCCATCGCGTCAGCGTCGCTGGACAGAAGGACCCGGTGCGCTCCGAGGGCCTTGGCGTCTTCGCCCTTGTCCGCCGAACGGGTGATCATGGTGACTTCCGCGCCCATGGCGGCGGCGAATTTTACGCCCATGTGCCCCAGCCCGCCGAGACCGATGACACCGACCTTTTGCCCCGGCTGCACGTTCCAGTGGCGCAGTGGCGAATACGTCGTGATACCAGCGCAGAGGAGCGGCGCCACGGCCTTGGTGTCAAGGCTTTCGGGGACGCGCAGGACGAAGTGTTCATCCACAACGATGGATGCCGAGTACCCGCCATGCGTGGTGCCACCCAGATGGGGATCGGGCGACCCATAGGTCTGCGTCGCGCCGTTCTGACAGTACTGCTCGTCACCCTTCGCGCAGGAGGGGCAGGTGCGGCAACTGTCAACAAGGCACCCCACGCCGACCAGGTCGCCGACCTTGTGCGCGGTGACCTCGGCCCCGACCGAGGTGACGCGGCCCACGATCTCGTGGCCCGGCACCAGAGGATACGTGGTCATGCCCCAATCGTCGTGCCCGAAATGGATGTCGGTGTGGCAGACCCCGCAATAGGTGATGTCGATCGCGACGTCCTTGGGGCCGACATGACGGCGCGGGATCGTGAGTGGTTCGAGGTTTTGGTCCGGACCTTGGGTTCCAAAAGCCGCGGTGTCGTGACCAGGTGTATCAAAAGCCATGCGGTATCCTTATATTTTCTGCGGCGCGGCGTAATGCCGTCGTTCACGAGGAGCTATGCAGCTGCTCCCTGATTTCAAGCCAGGGACGCGGAAACGCAGGCCGTCGGCGCAACGATTCCTTCTCTTTGGGATCGATGCCAGAGTGTAGCTCTCGATTTTATGTTGATCGCGATCTTATGCACAAGATATAGTGGTTTCATGCAGATCGAGATTTTTCCTGACCAGACGCATTTGCGCCGCGAGGATCCGTCGCGAAACATGCGGCGCTTTTATCTGATGGCGGTTCAGCGCGACCTCTTCGGAGGAGCGTCGCTGATACGGGAATGGGGCCGTATCGGGAGTTGCGGGCAACTGCGTATTGACCATCATCCAGATGAGGGCAGGGCGGTGGACGCCCTGGCTGACCTGGTGACGGCCAAGCGCAAGCGGGGATACCGCTGACGACATGCGCCTGTCCCGACCGACAACATGGCCAGAGTCCCTACATCACAGCAATCCCAACTTCCCAGCACGTTCCAGCAACATCCTGACCGATGAGGGCTGCCAGCTTGTCCGTCCACGCGGGGTGCGTTCGCGCATCGCCTCGAGCCGGTCGCAGATCGCCTGCAACGTGATATCGGGATCGGCACCTCTGACGGCGGCAACGATGGCGGGCAGGCGATCGTCGGTGTCGCGGCGACGGGCGCGGCCCAGCACCGCCCCGGACAGGAAACCGTCCCGCACATAGGCCTTCACGGCTCGCAGCAATCGGCTCTGGGTCCAGCGCCGCTCCGCAGGCAGTGGCGCGTTGATGATCCGCAGCACGTCTTCCCAGGGCATGTCCGGACGCAGGCGCCGGACATGCGGCACCCAGTCCTGTGCGGTCTCGTGCAGCCGGTCCATGTAGCCGTCCTGACGTGCCAGCCGTACCTTGCGCAGTGCCGCGGGATCCTTGGTACGCAGACCTGGATTGCCACCGACACGGCCTTCGCTGCGGGCACTGGCCAAGCCTGCCTTGGTGCGCTCACGGATCAGAGCGCGCTCAAACTCGGCGGCCGCCCCCAGAACCTGGAGTGTGAACTTGCCTTGGGGGCTGGCCGTGTCGATCGGATCCTGAAGCGAGCGGAAGAAGGCGCCCTTGGCCTCCAGCTGCTCAATGACCTCCAGGAGGTGCGACAGCGACCGTGCCAGGCGATCAATCCGCATGACGACCAGCGTGTCGCCCTTGCCGATCCGCTCCAGCACGCGGGCAAGCACCGGCCGGGCGCGATTGCCGCCGGAGGCGTGCTCCTCAAAGATCTCGGTGCAGCCCTCGGATTTCAGGGCCTGCGCCTGGGGCAGGGGGGTCTGATCCTCGGTCGAAACACGCGCATAGCCGATCAGCATCAGTCGAACGGATTTAAGACAGGCACCTCTGTGGGTGCAAAATCATCTACGTTGCCGGTCACGACAGTCGCTCCATGGATCAGGGCTGTGGCTGCGATCATCAAATCTGCACCGGGGTGTCCGAGCTCAGCCGAAAGCCGCCCCCAGACTCGCGCCGAAGCTGCGTCGAATGGAAGAATATGGTCGGCAAACAACATCTCCGTCCGATCCATCCACTTACGGAGATCCGCCGAGAAATCAGGGTTGTGTACCGCCTGTTGGCTGATGCCACGCTCAATTTCACCAAGGGTAATAACCGACAGATACAGCTCAGCAGGCTGTTGTGTCTTGATCCAGGCCGTAACGGCTGGCGCGCGTTCCGGCCTGCGCAGCGCAGATAATACATTGGTGTCGATCAGCCAGATCAAAGGGCGACGTCGCGCGGACGGGCCAGTGGCCGAGATGCAGTGTCAAAATCGGCGTCGAGATCGGCGGGGAAGGCCAGGAGATGATCAACAAAGCTCTCTCTCGAGGCTTGAGCCGCCGCGACGAGCTGGTGATAGTCCGCCTCGGATAGCACAACAACGGCGGGTTTTCCGCGCCTGGTCACGTGTTGCGGCCTGCCCGCCAGTGCGTCGGCCACAACGGTGCTAAAACGGTTTTTGGCATCTTGAAGGTTCCACATGGCCCCATTTCCTGTCTAGGTAGATAGCTAGATAAAGCGAAGATATGAGATCTTCAAGGTACAAAAGCATTATTTGCAATGTTGCGTGTCACTACTAAATGACCGTTTGTAAACAGATGCAATGGCGCTCTCTGTGGTGCTGCTCATCAAAAACCCCTTGGTTTTCATACGCTGAGCGCGATCAGAGAGATCTCGGAGACCACCGCGCGCGCGTGCTATACAAGGTGTGCAGGTGCACCCTGACAAAACACTTGGGTAAAATGCAAAAGTCCCGTATTTTGCACATATGAAGCCTCAAGTATCTACTCAGTATGATAGTTTTGACGATCCTCTAGTGGATGCGGAGGGGCTTGAAGAGACGTCTGAGGACGACCTGTGGTTCCTGCCCGGTCCGATGGAAGTGGAGCCGGATTATCTGCCGCCCGGACCGAGGGCAGAGCTGCGTGAAACCGCAGTCCTCGACGATTGGCGGAAGGCAGAGGCGGGCAATGCCGCCCGTCTCGCCCGTGTGGCTGGGCGGATCGGCGCGCTGGACGACCGTCTGCACCGTGGCCCGGAAGGCTGGCGGCATAGGCTCGCGCTGATGGAGGCGGCAGACCTCAGTTGGTTTGTGGGCGACCGAATTGGCCCGGATCGGCTGGCTCTCTGGGTATCCATGCGTTTGTCCGGGGTGCAGGACGACACCGCAGCGCTCGCGCGTGTCGGATGGGCGGTGCGGCGTCTTACAGGCGGTCCCGGCCCAGAGGTGGACCTATCCGCTTTCCTCGATCGCCGTGACCCTGAAAACATGGCGGATGAAGCCGAGCCCTTTGCGGATTGCGCGGGCGGTTGGCTTGACCTGATGGCGCAAGCCGCCGACCTGCACCCGATCACACGCGCCTGCATGGGGTTTCACCTCTGGAGCCTTGCGGGTCTCGGGCAACAAGGCGACCGGATGGAAGCGGCGGTAACCGCCGCACGCATTGCCGCCAGCGAAGGCCCGAATTCGATTGGGGGGGCCATCTTTGCGCCTCTGGCTTTACGCGGGGCAGGGGGACTGCGCGCCATTGGCTCAACGGCTGAGCGCTTGGAGCGTTGGCTCGAGGGAATGGAAACCGCATGCCTGACCGCGATGTGGCACCTTGATGACATTGAGGCATGGTCCGCGCGGGCGGAAGCCGAGATGAGCCCGCTTTCGGGGAAGACGCCGCCCGCCCTGTGTGCTGTGCTGACTGATTGGCCCATCGTTTCCGCTCCGATGGCCGAGGCCATGAGCAGCTCCAGTCGCGCGGCCGTCCAGCGCAACCTCGCCTGGATGGAAAAGCATTGCCTGATCCGGGAAGTGACGGGAAACGGCAGGTTTCGGATGTGGCGTGCAGCATTTTGATACATGGTGATAGCACCAGCCACTTTATCAGGCTCATAACCTGAAGGTCGT
>Ga0136598_1000686_pt1 | contig 15227 bp, 12 predicted proteins | sample AntRauTorcE11899_FD_104790 | JGI IMG/M metagenome (GOLD analysis project Ga0136598, IMG submission 104790) | Saline lake microbial communities from Rauer Islands, Antarctica - Metagenome Torckler E11 #899 | ecosystem: Environmental > Aquatic > Non-marine Saline and Alkaline > Saline | place... | reverse complement strand
TGAAAGGGCGGTAATACGAATCATCAGGAGATAATTTTACTGATTGAGAGTTTGACCAACTTCCAAGAAAATAATCCGTAGTTCGCCTTCGCCCTCCTGAACCACGGGTATAACTCTCCTTCACTTGAATTTTAGTCGATAGTATTTTTTGATGGGATAGGGAGGATAATACTAGGACACCCTTCAAGGAATTTTGTCCAAAATCGATCTCCGACGGTAACTCCACCCCTATTTTAACACCTTCAATTCCCAACCAATTTTTTATATTTCGAATCACTTTTTTGGAGCTAAATTATCAATGAATCGATTGAGAAAACTATTCTTTAAAGGAACGAGGAAGTCATTTTGGTATTCCGCTTTAGATTTTACCAATGGGTTAACAAATTGGGTGTCGTCAGCAATCACTTGATTGTCATATGCCTCTTGTAAATCATAATGTGAAATAATTATTGGGTCGCCACCGGATAAATAGGTGTAATTCAATCGATCAAAAGCATCAAAAGAGTAGTGTTGTCCCAATTTATTGATAAACCGAACACTGGCATCAATAGAACACCCTGAGGCAGAAGCTATGTTCTCATCTACCATTATGACAATATGTCGAAGGAATCTAATTTTACAGGCTGCCTTTAATTTATCACTGTGCGCTGTCCAATCTTTTAAAAAGCGATTCAAATCATGATTCAATGACTGTATCTCGCTTTCAGATAACAAACGATCAATATTGTACACCCAAACTCTTGATGTTGCAGATAAATCATCGATAGAAGCAACCATATCCTCTGTTATTTAGGACCATTCATTATTATTGACAATCAGCTCACTCAAATCATACACCATTACATCGTTTTCTTTTTCTCTCCCACTGACTCCATCCTGCATCATCGTAAGGCAAAAAGGACAATTAGCAGCAATAATCTGGGCTCCTGTGTCCAGAGCTTCGTCCGCACGCTCCATATTAATTCTTCTGTCACCGGATTCATCTTCTTTGAACATCTGAGCGCCTCCAGCACCACAGCATAATCCCTTCGATTTGCAACGCTTCATTTCTACAAAGTCAGCGTCTAATTCCTGGAGCACAGATCGCGGCGCTTCGTATATGCCGTTAGCTCGTCCCAGATAGCAACTATCGTGATAGGTTATTTTCTTTCCCTTAAAAGTGCCTCCCTCCTTCATCGTAATCTTGCCCTCATTAATCAGTTGCTGTAAAAGCTGAGAGTGATTAATGACTTCATACTCTCCACCGAAATCAGGGTATTCGTTTTTCAATGTGTTGAAACAATGTGGACAAGTCGTTACAATAGATTTAACATTGTACATGTTGAGCGTCTCCACATTTTGGATCGCCATCATTTGAAACAAAAATTCATTCCCGGCTCTTCGCGCTGGATCTCCAGTGCAATTTTCCTCTTTACCCAAAATGGCATAATCGATTCCCACTTCATTGAGAATGGTCACAAAAGCCTTGGTAACCTTTTTTGCTCTATCGTCAAAACTACCAGCACAACCAACCCAAAAAAGAATTTCGGGTGCTTTACCTTCAGCTTGTAATTCGGACATTATAGGTACATTCATATACGTTCTATTTTTTTAAACTTCCTTTGCCCATTCATCTCTATCATTCGGCATTTGCCAAACAGATCCAGAGTTTTCCATACTTGTAAACATCGGAGCCCAATCTTTTGGTCCTGCTGCCTGTGTCAGTATTTCGTATCTCCTCATTTCCAAAATGGGTTCCAGGGGATTTATTAACACTGGGCAAGCTTCAACACATGCATTACAGGTCGTGCAGGCAGCAAGCTCTTCAGAACTAATCCAATCAAACAAAGATTTGCCATCATCAAAATTATCTTTTGTCAACGCAGTGCCTTCAGCTTTTAAATCAGATGAAATATAGTCTGGATTTCCTGATCTTATTTTCGCTCCTACCTCCTCTGCCCTATCCCGTACATTCATAACTATTTTGCGAGGGGATAGTTTTTTGCCAGTGATATTCGCCGGACATTGTTCAGTACATCGACCGCACTCTGTGCAGGCATAGGCTCCTAAAATACTTCTCCAACTCAAATCAGTTACATCCTTTGCACCGAATTCAGGGATATCTTCATCCATAGCAGGCTCTTCGTTGGAAAGCCCTAGCATGGATTTAATCTCAGAAGTGATTTCTGGCATATTTGTCATGTGTCCTCTTGAGTCTTGTCTGGCAAAATAAGTATTTGGAAAAGCTAATAATATATGCAAGTGCTTGGAGTAAGGCAAGTAAAGTAAAAATGCCATTACCATCAAAAAATGCAGCCACCATCCCGATCGCTCTAAAATAATAAGGGTCTCCACATCCATCCCCCCAAAAATCAACGGACCTAAATTCTGAGAAATCAAAAAAGGCCCGGCTGACGGATAGTGATCTGGGTCTAAGTCTTGTAAAATGACGTCAGCACCATTCATGGTAAAAATCCCAATAATGAGAAGAAGCTCGCCCAATAAAATAAGGTTGGCGTCCAGGTGAGACCAACCTTTCATCTCAGGCTTTCGAAAGCGTGGTATGTATAATAAATTCCGTCGAATTAAAAATATGAATGTGGCTATAAAAGCCAATAGAGACAATATTTCAATCGAATTTATAATGATGGGATAGAGAATACTTAGCTTATCGGCAAAAAATCGATGAATGCCCGTCACTCCGTCAATCACGATTTCTATGAGCTCGATTTGAGTGAAAAGAAAGGCAACATAGATAAAGAGATGAAAAACAGCAGGAATCCAATTTTTAAACATTTTCTTCTGACCAAAGGCTACTAATAAGACATTGCGCCATCGCTGCCCTTTAGGACCGGAAACCGACTCATCTTTTCCTAAATTTATGTTACTAAACAGCCGAGCATATTTACGAAAAGCAAAGACCCCAACCCCCAGCAACACTAAAACAAAAATAATTTGCTGAATCATATTCTATATTTGTTGCTTCAATATAGGTGCATTTGGTGAATTTTCCAAATATAGCCTGCGTAGTCCATGAAGAATAATTATTTTTACCTTATGGAAATAATGACACACCACAAGATTACCCAGAAAGTCACTCGGATGGCCTATCAAATCCTGGAGCAGCACCACAACAGACCTCGTCTTATCTTAGCGGGAATCAATAACAATGGACACTTTTTTGCGCAATTATTACTGGACGCACTAGATAAAATCGGTGGTAAAAACATCGATTACCTGCGAATCCACCTCAACCCTGCGCAGCCCGACCCAAATAATATAAGTATTGATCGAGATTTAGTACCTCACAATAGCCACATTATAATCGTCGATGATGTTGCAAATACAGGGCGAACGCTATTTTATGCTTGCCACCCTTTTTTGCAATATCTTCCGAACTCTTTAGAGGCTGCAGTTTTAGTCGATAGAAAACACAAGGCTTTCCCCGTGAAGGTTGACTATGTCGGAATGTCATTAGCAACAACACTAAAAGAGCATATTGATGTGCAATTCAACGAAGGACAATATTCAGCGCACTTGCTATAGTGTGATTTAGATATTTCCTCCATTGGCAATCTGAGCGCGGCCGAACAGTCCAGCCTTTGCTTAATTCGATGATTCCTGCGAACATGCGTTTTTACCACCGTCTTTGATTGCATTTTATGAAAGGAATTCAAGGTGTAATTCTATCGTTGCTTATTATTATCCATTCACCATTCTCATATTTTTCTTGTTTTGGGCGTCCCTACTCTCTCGCCGAGAGAGTAGGCGCTACGGTCCAGGCTATCGGTCCTGCTCCCCAACAAGTTGGGGATTGGACTGCCGCCGGAGGCGGCACCTTCCCCATCGCTGACGCGAATGTGGCAATATGGAGTCAAAATTGAGTGTTATAATGAGACACAATAGGTTTCCAATCTCAATAGAGGGATTAAAAACGCTATCATTACAGACTTCTCTCTGTTTTTCATGGATGATTAATAAGTCAATTTCGGAAGTACACAGGTCCAAAAACAAACAATTCCCTAGGTGATTCGAATCAATAACCCTTTTAAGTAATGGTCTTCAGGATGTGTTGTTAGCACTGGATGATCAGCCCCCTGCGAAAGACGATGAGTAATTTGACCCCGTCTACCAGAGGCAATAAAGGCAGAAGCAATGGTATTTTCAAATAGATGAGGAGATACGACCTTTGAACACGAGAAGGTCATCAACCAGCCACCGGGCTTAATTTTTGATAAGGCTTTTGTGTTTAGTACTTTATATGCATTTACAGCTTTATGGCGCTTTTTGCGATTTTTCGCAAATGCGGGAGGATCAACAATCATCACATCCGTTGTAAAATCCCGTTTGAGATACTCCTTCACATCTTCGCAGAAGGTTTGATGATTGGCTCCTTTTGATACATTCAACTCTAGATTCTCCTTGAGTAATTCACAAGCCGTAGCTGAGCTATCGACACTCGTCACATCGGCTGCTCCATGATTGATCGCATAAATACTAAAGCCTCCAGAATAAGAGTAGAGATTAGTCACACTTTTATCCTTTACTAAGGTACCCAGCAGACTCCTGCTATCTCTTTGATCGAGGAAAAAGCCAGTTTTTTGGCCCGTTGCCCAATTTACTTTGAAACGATGGCTATTTTCATCAATGATTCCCTCCTCTACATTGCCATAAAGGAACTCATCAGGGGTTGCCGTCGAGTCCTTTGCTTGCATTATATTTGGACGTTTGCAATAGATGGTTTCGATGTTTGCATCAATCTCTAAGAGGGCCTTTGCTATGGACTCTCGGTCCTTCCACATCCCGGCTGAATGCGCCTCTATAACTACGGCATTCGAGTATCTATCAATAATAAGCCCCGGCAATACATCGCCTTCGCCATGAACCCACCGGTAAGCAGTTGTGCCCTCGCGGGGCAAGTGAAGTGTCCGTCGGATTTGAAGAGCTGAAATTAGTCGCTCCTTATAATAATCGCTGTTAATTTCACGAGAAACATACGCCAATATACGCACCATTATACTGGAATTCTGATAATGACCTATGGCCAAAAATTCTCCTTTGTGATTATGTATTTCGATGACATCTCCGTTAGAGATATCATGATCAGATGGAAGAATAGCGCCTGAAAAAATCCATGGATTTTTTCGCTGAATAATTACCTCCTTTCCAGGTTTAAGCTTGAGAACTGATTTTTGTTTCACTGACTAGTTTTAGTATTTCTTCCTTTCGGTTTTTCGCTGAATGATATCCACTTTCAAATAATTCTTGGACATTATTAGAAAAGAATACGGGTTGTTCCTCTTTGGTATCAGCAGTGATTAATAAATCGCATAAATCCGCCCCTTGCTGAGCGCTGCTGCTAATAGCCAGTTCAAAGGTACGAATCGCCAGTTTAAAGATGGAAGATATTTTTTCTTTAGGTACGGGTTCTCCAGGCACGAGGTTAAAACCAAGAAGAACATCTACGGAATCTCTTATCCCTTGAGATGGAATATTATTGAGCAATCCTCCATCTACATATAATTCGCCATCAATTTCTACTGGGCGAAATATAACAGGAATAGAGCAGGAAGCTTGAATGGCCGGAAATAAATCGCCAGACGTAAATATTTTTGATTGACCACTTGTGATACAAGAAGCAGAAATAGCAAGCGGATATTTCAAGCCCTCGAATCGTTCGACTTTTATATATTCCTTGAGTAACTCTGGCAACTTATCTAGCGCTGTCAATCCTAAAGAAGGCCATCGAGGTTTAATCATGGAAAAAAGTTGGTGTTTTTTAGCGATGTCCAAAATCTCACTGGGGCTATACCCGGCGGCAGCAAGAGCACCTACAATACTACCCGCACTCGCCCCTGCAAAAAACGTGGGCTGAATTCCCTCCTCCTCAAGGAGTTTGAGAAAGCCAATATGCGCCACCCCCCGAATTCCGCCACCAGACAGCACTACACCTACTTTTTTCATGAATACATTTATTTATGGGATTATTGAATATACACTCTCTTCGTAAAAATTCCATTTTGACGATGCAGGCTTAAAAAATATAATCCAGGAGAAAACCGACTTACATCAATCAAGTCCTTTTGATTTGGAAATGACTTCAAATACACTCTATTACCTAAAGCATTACTTAATGAAATGCTTAGTGTCGATGTGGGGATATTCGTCACTGTCAACTGGTGTGAGGTGGGATTGGGATATACCTCAAATTTAGGCGCCCAACTGAAGTCAGAAGAAGAAACGGCTTCGAAATCGAAGGAAAAGGATGGCAATAATTGATATCCACTATCATACGGTAAAGTGGCATCAAATTGACCACCAACTGCTCTGAGAATGAATGCGCCATCAAATCCATTGGGTAAAGGGGGGGCAGAAAGGCCGGCGAGTTCAGTGTTTGCATCTATGCGAACATCATAAATGGTTCCATCTGCCGCTTCTACATCAAAGTTAAAACTATTTCCACTGTCATCCCATTGATCTGGATTCACAAAGGTAACAGGACCAGTTTCCAGGTATTGTGACTCATGAATTTCTCTCATAGGACCATCAAGTGACATGGGATCGGACAACTCGTTGCCTTCTGAAAAAAGAATAATATTCTCGGCATTAATTTGAGTCAGTCCGTTAAATTGAGCAATCGTTCCCTCAATGGTCAGCTCATCACCGGGTTTAGGTCTGTAATCACCAATATCAGCAGGACGAAAAACACCAATACCGTCACCCAAAGAATCAATTATGGTAAATATATACCCATCGGCTCTTCGATTAGCTCCATGAATAATACCCTGAATACTACACTGAACTCCGAGGGAATCTGCTACTCCTTCAACATTATTTCTGGTTACTTCTCCAATATCATAAACGGGATAATCAGTTGAATCCACTTCCTCTGGCTCAACAGTTATTGATCCAATCATACCTAGTGCCGCATGAGGAGTACATTCATAAGAATAAACACCCACTTGATCAAAAGTATAGCTAAAAGTCCAGGGAGCTGACTCCTCTGGGCCGGAATAAAATCCCTCTGGGTTATTGGCATAGGTTACTAAGCGACCATCTACATTATGACTACCCTCAAGGTTTTCCCATAAAACTACTTCTCCTTCCGTGATTGTAATATCAGAAGGAGTGAAAACATTACTGGTAACTTCAATGCGATGATCAAATCGCTCATCACAATCCGGATCGTTCATGCTCCCGGGAGTTCCTAAAACTTCAATTCCATCAATGACTACACCGGTGGCTGCTGTCCCTATCCCCCAAGAGGAGGCCAAAGTAAAATCGGAATCGAGATCACAAAGCTCGAGTGATGGTCCATTTCCATCGGGCTCTGAGGGCCACGGATCTCTATCAGCAAATTCTAAGGCAAAGATTACATTCCCTAAATCATCAGTTAGTTCAATCAGTTCACCTGAGTTACTTAAGGCCCTGGCCTCCCATTCAACATCGGGATCGAAGCCGAATTGATTCGAAAAGGCAGCAGCATTTCCGGCTAATACGATATAGGATTCCGGCGGAAAAGTAAATTCCTCAAAGGTTAAAGTTAAGCCTTCACTAAAACTATACCCCTCAATTTGGATCGCCTGATTTGAGGCATTATACAATTCTAGGTATTCTAATGAATCCTGTCCGAATTCCGGTGGATTATATTGGATTTCTGTTGGAATAATCTGAGCTGTCAAAAGGGAGCCCATGAAAGTGGTGAATAACAAAAAAAGTATAGTTGACTTCATAGCTTATTTTTTATTAAAGATGCATCTAATATACAAAGAATGAAATAAGGAGTCAACTATATTAGGTGGGTATATCGATTTAAGAATAAAGTCTTTATATATTGAGTAAAATAAATTTAACTTAACATTAACATAACATTAATTCTGTACATTTGACCAAACAAACCAAAAACAAGCTTATGAAACAAGTTTTACACAATGGCTTTCGCCGCTGGCTCAGTGTCAGTTTCGTTTTCTTTTTCAGCTTAGGTATGCTACTTGCTCAAGGGGTAAGCACCTCTGAAATTCGAGGAAAAGTATATGATGATGAGGGAATTGAATTAATTGGTGCCAATGTAATGGCCATTCACCAACCGTCAGGTACAACTTATGGAACCTCAACTGATGTCAGTGGTCGATACCGTCTACCCAACGTTCGAGTAGGTGGACCATACGAGATTACAGTCTCATATACGGGGTATGAAGAAAAGACGCGTTCGGGAATTCAGTTAAACCTGGGTGAGCCCTTTACCATCAACTTTAAGTTGGGCGAGGCTTCTTTTGAACTGCAGTCAATTGAAGTAGTTGCCAAACGGGGAAGTTCCGGTGAAAATGCCGGTGCGGGAACCTCAATTGGTAATGAGGCGATTGAAGCCATGCCTACCTTGAATCGAGATTTAAATGACTTTACTCGATTGACTCCACAAGCGACAGAATCTTTCGGAGGTGGCTTTTCCATTGCCGGAACAAACAACAGATACAACGCTATCTACTTTGATGGCGCGGTGAACAATGATGTATTTGGATTAGCGGCTAATGGAACGAACGGTGGACAAACCGGAATTGCTCCAATTAGTATCGACGCCATTGACCAGATGCAGGTTGTTATTTCTCCATATGATGTGAGCTATGGTGGATTTGCCGGTGGTGGTATAAATGCGGTAACTAAGTCCGGAACGAATACATTTAAAGGTGGGGCATATTATTACCTTCAAAATGAATCTTTAGCAGGTAAAACCAATAAAAAACAAGTAGAAAGATCTGGAGAAGGTGCTACTGCTTCCAAGTTGGATGAATTTTCTAACAGGCTTATTGGTGTAAACCTTGGAGGTCCGATCATCAAGGATAAGCTTTTCTTCTTTGTCAATGCGGAAATTCAAAATGAGGAAAGTCCACGGCCTTTTCAATTAGGTGAATACCTCGGAAATTCCAGCGCTTCTGATCTTGATTTACTAAGAAGTACCCTTATCGACCAGTATGGTTATGACCCAGGCCCTTATGGAAACAAAACAAATACGCTGGATGCTGTTAGATTATTTGCGAAAGTGAACTGGAATATCAACAACAACCACGATTTGATGCTTCGACATAACTACGTGCGAGGTGAAGAGAACTCTGTAAATGCTTCTGGAAGGCGCTCAATTAATTATCTCAATAATGGTATTTTCTTCCCTACAACAACCAATTCGACAGCATTAGAATTGAACAGTCGACTGGGATTAGGAGCATCAAATAACTTGATTATTGGTTATACCACTGTAAGAGATGACAGAGATCCCATAGGGCAAAACTTCCCTGCTGTTACTATTGACGATGGTAATGATTCAGAAATTCAATTTGGAAGTGAACCATTTTCAACGGCAAACCAATTAGACCAAGATGTGTTGACACTGACAAACAATTTCAAGTTGTATCGGGGTGACCACACGATCACGATTGGGACCCACAATGAATACATAAACTTTTACAATTTATTTATTCGCCAGAATTTTGGGTCTTATAACTTCAATTCATTGGACGATTTCTTGAATGATGAGCGTTCTACATTTTACACTCGTTCCTACTCTTTAGTAGACGATGTGATTGGTGATGGATCCGCTGCCGCAGCTGAGTTTAGTTCTTTACAATTAGGTTTTTATATTCAGGATGATTGGGAAGTTAGTAAAAAATTCTCCTTCACTTATGGCTTGAGATTAGACATTCCTATGATTCTCGATGATCCGGCGATTGATACCAGTTTCAACTCTCAAACAATTCCGGCTATTGAAGGCGCTGGCTATGACCTTAAAGGCGCAAGAGGTGGAGCTGCACCTGATGGTCAACTCATGTGGTCACCACGTATTGGATTTAATTGGGACATCAATGGTGATCGTCGCAATGTAATCCGCGGTGGTGCTGGAGTATTTACCAGCCGCATACCATTTGTATGGCCGGGTGGAATGTACACGAATAACGGTGTAACTGTAGGAGGATTCAATAGTAACCAATTGGACGAAAACCCTCGCTTCCTGGATATTGAAGAACAGTACGAGCAAATCAATACAGAGATAGAGGTGCCTTCCGGTCAGGTTGATTTATTTACAGAGGACTTTAAGTTTCCTCAAATATTTAGAGCCAATCTTGCCCTTGACAAAGATTGGGGGAATGGCTGGTTTACCACTGTAGAAGCAATCTATTCTAAAACGATCAATAACGTATTTTATCAAAATGTCAACAGTGATCCTACGGTGGATTATAGATGGACGAACGGACCAAATAACGCAGATGATCGACCTGTATTTACAAGGTCTAGTATAGATGACCGTTACTCAGCCATATATTTGGCAAGTAACACTAGCAAAGGCTACACATACACTACAACGGCTCAAGTTCAGAAGCGATTTGCTTTTGGTTTGAATTTAATGGCAGCATATACTTATGGTGATGCGTATGCTATTTTTGAAGGTACCAGTTCTCAAAATTCATCACAGTGGAGAGGTGCTTTTAATACGAATGGGCGAAATTTTGCTCCTTTGGGTAGATCTGATTTTTCCATGGGAAATCGTATAATTGCATCTGCCGATTACGGCATAAATTGGAATGGATCAGATAAGTATCGTACTTCTGTGAGTATTTTCTACAATGGTCAATCCGGAATGCCTTTCTCCTATGTTTATGGTACAGGAGAGGTAGATGGAAGAAATATCAATCAAGAAACTGGTAGTACAAGCCGTACTCGATCATTAATTTATATCCCGGAGTTTGACTCGGATATTGTTTTAGTTGAAAAAAATGGAGTTTCACCTGAAGAGCAATGGGCATCCTTAAATAGATATATTGAACAAGACGATTATTTGAGAGAAAACAGAGGATCGTATGCTGAGAAAAATGGAAGCCGCTCGCCGTTCACTCACGTCATTGACTTGAAATTCACTCAAAACTTTGCTGTAGATGCAGGAGGAAGAGAGCACAGATTTCAGTTTACCTTTGACGTATTTAACGTTGCAAATTTAATCAACAGTGAATGGGGTGTTATTTATGGCAATCCGTTTGACTTCAATATTATCAATTACGAAGGCCAAGAAGAAAATGGAACAACTCCACAATTTAGCTTTACAGAACCTACAGTAGGTAAAGAATCCTACAATATCGCAAACGTTCTTTCCAGATGGAGAGGTCGAATAGGCGTTCGTTACATATTTAACTAAATGTAACAAGATGTACCTTTAAGTATATAGGAAAGAGGTTGTCCATTGGGCAGCCTCTTTTTTTGTCATGCAGCCAATGGCACCAGTTCTAACGCTGAGAAGTTCGGAAAGTGGAAACAATAACACAATGGGTTCAGCGTTACAGTAGCGTGCTAATTACATCCGCAAGGGAAAGCGGTCGGAGACCGCAAGCGTGAGGTGCCTAAAGGGTACTGGACCCGAAGGTGTCCAAGTAGTGCGAAGCAGGGACGCGACTATTCGCTTCCCGCCAGCACGAAGCGAATAGCGAACCCCGGCAGGGACCGACCCCGAGGAGAGACAGCGTCTCTACGAGGGGGCACGCCCAAATAAAAGAAATTAACAAGCTTTTAAAAAAGTGCTACTCCTCTTTCCCGGGAAGGAAAATTTCCGCCATCATACAACGCACACTACCTCCGCCCACATCCTCGATGGTGGGAATGGGAATAGCCAAAATAGTTGCAAAATCATTAATCCGCTTAATTTGGGTTGGTGTTAGGGACTTTCGTGCCTGCTCTGACATTACCAAAAAATGCTCATCTTTTTTAGGGCTAAATAATTGCAGCATATTACCGGCAAATTGAGCGACCTGTTCCTGAGAAATCTCTATTACAGTCTTGCCTGATTGATTCAATTTTTGACGCACAAACTTTCTCTGGGCTACATCAACAATAGTCTCGAGGCCCACGATCGCCATTTGAGAACCGATACACATCATTACATTGGTGTGATATATGGGCCGACCATTCAAATCAACTGCATCAAAAGCGATTTTTTCATATCCCCGAAGCAAACAAAATTTATCTAATAGTTGAATATGAGTACGCTCGCTTAGACAGGCATAGACTACTTTATCAGCGCGATCGATTATCATGGATCCCGTGCCCTCTAAAAATTGATTTTTCTCTTCATATTGCTCGAAAGAGTAGCGCTGATCTATAACGAAGTCCTGTTGGAGTAAATCAAGCACCTCTTCGCTACGTTCACCGCGACGGCTCTCTGCATACATTGGATAGGTGATGACACTACCATCTGAATGAGTAGAAAACCAATTGTTCGGGAAAATAGCATCCGGTCTGAAACCCTCTTCTGAGTCTTGTGCTACCAGTACCTTTATTCCATTCTTCCGCAAAATCTCAACCATAGCATCAAATTCGGCTAAAGCCATTGAATGGACCTCGGATTCACGACCTTTCCTGGGAGGGGATTGGAAGGTGTTATCATCTTCAGTATCAGTATTATAACCAAAAGCCGCGGGACGGATCATCAAGACCGTATCTGTTACTTGTTCTTTCATGAATTCAGGGTTGTACTGGCAAAATTTAATTCAATAGTACAATTTTTTTTGGAAAGGATAGGTAGATCAAATTGACAATTTTTGAAGTCAATAGGCCCAATACATATATTTTTAATAAACCCAATCTTTCTACCCACCAACCTGAATGGATTGGACCCATAGGATCAGAACACAAGTCGAGCTGGAAAAAAGAGATGAATTTTCAACGGACAACTATCTTAAGTAATATTTTTTATGTATCATCGCCTTGTCGAATCAATCAAAAAAATTGTTTGTATGAGCAGAAAGATAGCCTTCACCCTAAGCTTGTTGGTCCTTCCCCTACTTTCTATGGCCCAGGACGGTGGGTTCTTCTCTAATTTAGATGAAACGATTAATGAAAAAGTAGAGCCCATTGCTGAGTGGTGGGAGGCTTTCGTCCTCAGCTCGTTTTCTGTGGCTGGCGTTAGTATCCCCTTGGTATTAATTATTCTCATTGGTGGAGCCACTTTTTTTACTTTCTACTTTGGCTTTGTCAATATCACGAAAGTGCCCTTTGCCATTCAAGTTGTACGGGGAAAGTTTGATTTTGTCGAAAAGCAGGGTGCCGAAGATTTTCATCCGGAAGATGAATTACAGACTAGGGATGGAGATATACCTGACACGGTCAGGGATGAAAGCCGGGATGGAGAAGTCAATCACTTTCAAGCCTTAACAGCGGCTGTATCTGCGACGGTCGGATTGGGTAACATCGCCGGAGTAGCCATTGCTATAGGACTCGGAGGGCCCGGTGCGACCTTTTGGATGATCTTAGCAGGCTTTCTCGGTATGTCCTCCAAGTTTGTAGAATGTACTTTGGGCGTGAAATACAGAGACGTTGATGCCGATGGAACTGTTCATGGCGGACCTATGTATTATCTTTCAAAGGGCTTCATCAAACGCAACCTGCCAAATGTAGGGAGGGTTTTGGCTGTATTATTTGCGATCTTATGCGTTGGTGCATCTTTTGGAGGAGGAAATATGTTTCAAGCCAACCAAAGTGCAGCGCAGTTTGTACAGCAGTTTGATATTGAAAGTGGTTATGCTGGTTTCCTCTTTGGAATATTTCTCGCGATCTTGGTAGGCGTTGTTATTATCGGTGGAATCCGAAGAATAGGAAAGGTTACAGAAAAGGTCGTACCATTCATGGCTGGCATTTATGTTTTGGCTGCCCTCATAATTATAGGAGCACATTACGCAGACATTCCCACAGCATTTGGAATGATTATCAATCAGGCATTTAATCCGATTGCGATTGCAGGAGGATTTATCGGTGTCTTAGTGACCGGATTTCAAAGAGCAGCTTTTTCCAATGAGGCCGGTGTAGGATCAGCCTCTATCGCCCACTCTGCGGTAAAAACAAAGTACGCGGCTTCAGAGGGTGTGGTGGCACTACTCGAGCCATTTATCGACACAGTGGTTATCTGTACCTTAACAGCCCTGGTAATCATTTTCTTCAACATGGATGGGGCATTTGTTTACGGAGCTGTAGAGAGTAATGAGGTGTTAATTACTGCTACGGGCGAAAAGCTGGGAGGAGTAAACCTCACTTCAGCAGCTTTCGACGACGTAATACCCGGCTTTTCCGTCGTGTTGACTATTGCTGTCATTCTCTTTGCCTTTTCCTCTATGCTCTCTTGGTCCTATTACGGTTTGCAATCATGGAAATACCTTTTTGGGAAAGGTGCAAAAGCCGATTTGACCTATAAGGTTCTCTTTCTTTTATTCATTGTCATCGGGTCAGCTGCATCCTTGGGTGCTGTGATCAAATTTTCCGATGCGATGATTCTCGCCATGGTATTTCCCAATATGATTGGCTTAATCTTCCTTGTGAAGGATGTACGAGAGGAAATGAATAAATATATGAAAGCCATCGGCCGAAGGTTTGGGGTAGATGAATCTTAGAAGGAAACGGTAGCAGGTGATTATGAACCAACGGGTATTTATTCTCCATCTGGGAAGTAATTGCGGAGAAAGGCAGTCCTTTATTAACGAGGCCTTGAGAGTTATTCAACAGAATACAGGAAACTTGGAAAATGAGTCCTGCCTATATGAAACAGCTCCCTGGGGAGGTGTGGAACAAGATGATTTTCTCAATCTCGCCGTTTCGGGAACCACCTCGCTTTCTCCCTTTCAGCTCTATCGTGTTTGTGCAGATATTGAAAATCAAATCGCTCGCCCCAAAAGGGAGCCCTGGGGGCCCAGAGAATTGGATATTGATTGTATTTTTCACGGTGACAGTATCATCGGTACTGACGAACTGGTCCTCCCCCATCCCAGAGCGCATCTAAGACGGTTTGTATTACAACCAATAGCTGATATCGCGCCGGAGTTTATGCATCCCGTTATTCATCAAAATATTAGTACTTTACTCGCAAATTGTAAAGATCCGTTGCGAGTTGAAAAGTATCAAAACAACAAATAACGATGTCTGTCTTTGAGGAAAGAAACTATATCTGCATAGAAGGCAATATTGGAACAGGGAAGACTACTCTGTGCAAAATGCTGAAACAAGACTTTAATTGTAGTCTGATATTAGAACAATTCACCGACAATCCGTTTCTCCCCCTCTTTTATAAGCATCCAGAACGCTACGCTTTTCCCGTGGAACTTTTTTTTATGACAGAGCGATATAAACAGCTGCAAGAACAACTCTCGCAGGGCGACTTGTTTTACGATTTCAAACTATCGGATTATTTCTTTCAGAAAACTGCGCTTTTCGCTAAGAATAATTTG
>Ga0136598_1000676_pt1 | contig 15332 bp, 24 predicted proteins | sample AntRauTorcE11899_FD_104790 | JGI IMG/M metagenome (GOLD analysis project Ga0136598, IMG submission 104790) | Saline lake microbial communities from Rauer Islands, Antarctica - Metagenome Torckler E11 #899 | ecosystem: Environmental > Aquatic > Non-marine Saline and Alkaline > Saline | place... | reverse complement strand
CATCATTCGCAATATCGGCTGGGACGGTGGTAAAGGCTGTGCCGTTGGCTGTACTCTGGAGAAGTATGACCACTCGCAATACCCCATTGAACTTGGGATACCTGAATGGCTTGCCAGAGTTGAGGACACGCTTTTCGAAGGCATGAGCAAGGATAAATCCAGAATGTGGCCTATTGATTTTCTGGAAGCCGTTAATATCGGTTCGGACCTTGAAGCAATCAAAGCCCCGTTTCTGCTCTTTGTCCTTAAAGACACGCTGGAAACTTTCGACTCCGCGGAATACCCAGATGTTAAGAAAGCGGTGGAGGCGACAATAGCCCTATGGGAGCGAGACGACATTGGCTCTGCTGATTGGCAAGAGGCAGCAAAGACAGCAGCAAAGGCAGCACGGGCAGCAGCAAAGGCAGCACGGGCAGCAGTATGGGCAGCATGGGCAGCAGCATGGGCAGCAGCATGGGCAGCATGGGCAGCAGCAGATGCAGCAGAAGGGGCAGTAGCAGATGCAGCAGAAGGGGCAGTAGCATGGTCAGCAGCATGGGCAGCAGGGTCAGCAGCATATGACCGATATGCCGATGAAATTTTGAGTTTGATTAGGGAGTGTAGATAGGATGCTTTGGAGACCTACCGTAGGGAGCATGATGCGCCGCATCCGAGCCAGCCAGAGGTTATTATGAACAGACACCGCGTGTTTTATCAGACGGTAAGACGGTTTACTACCTGAGCAACCTACACACTCTTAATACAGACTTGAGCGGCGCTTCAATCCCGCGCCCCTTTACCCTATAATTTTGCAGGAAAAATAAACCATAAGGAAAAATCAAAATGCCTAAATATGTAGAAGAAATTATTAACCATGAAATTTTAATAGCAGATGAAGCGCAAGAAATTGCAGATTTTCGCGGCTGGTTATAATGTTTATAAAGTGCGAGTGCGGACACATATATTCAAATGTAGATTATTATCAGTGCCCGAAATGTAAACCAAAACCCGTCATAAAAACGGATAAAAAATAAGGAATTGAATACCATGACAGACATTAAAGAAGGTGACACAATTGTTGTGTGGTTTTCATGCGGCGCGGCATCTGCTGTTGCCGCTAAAAAAACAATTGAAAAATATCACAATTTATGCAAAATTCACATTGTCAACAATCCTGTTCTTGATGAACATTCTGACAACATAAGATTTTTAAAAGATGTTGAAAAATGGCTTGGTGTTAAAATTGAATTTGCTACAAATAAGAATTTTTCAACGTGCACAGTCAGTGAAGTTTTTGAAAAGAAGAAATATATTTCAGGTGTGCAAGGCGCAGTATGCACAGTTGCTTTAAAAAAAGAAGCGCGTCAACAATGGGAAGGAAGAAATGAACATGATTGGCTGGTGTTAGGATATACAAAAGGCGAAGAACGCAGACATAAGAATTTTAAAATGTCAGAGCGTGGCAATATTCTTCCCGTTCTGATTGAAGCAGGAATCACAAAACAAGACTGTTTCAACATCATCAATGAAGCTGGGATCAAACTTCCTGAAATTTACACAATCAAGTCAGAATTTGCAGACGGATTTCCAAACGCCAACTGCATTGGTTGTGTCAAATCTTCTGCGCCTACCTATTGGAATCATGTGCGCGCTGCATTTCCAGCTGTTTTTGAAAGACGAGCTATTGAAAGCAGGAAGGTTGGATGCAAGCTGGTGAACCTTCACCCTAAACATCTGGATTTCTGTTCACAACATGACGGTGAATGGTTTGATAATCGCACAGGTGAAAGCGCAACACATGTTGACCACACAGGGAAGAAGCGGAATTTTGTCAGATTGTTCTTGGATGAACTTCCACCACATGTGAAAAGTAGAAAGCTGTCACTTTTGGACATGCCTGAATGCGGAATTTTCTGTGAACCTGAACAAATATATAAGGAAGAATAAAATGAAAGAAGCAGCAACATCAAGTCATATCAGGCGTGAAAGCCCTTATCATGATTGTGAATTATGGCGCAACAATGTTGGCGTGGCTGAAGACGTGCGCGGCGTGCCAGTGCGCTGGAAGCTAAACGTACAACGAAAGAATTTTTGACAATGAGTGAAACAATAAAAGGATGGTACATAAAATGAAATACATGGGAAGTAAAAATAGAATAGCAAAACACTTACTGCCAATAATGAATAAAGATAGAGAGAACAGGGTTTGGGTAGAACCGTTTGTTGGTGGTGCAAACATGATTGATAAAGTGAATGGCAAAAGAATCGGTAACGATATTCATAAATATCTTATAGCTTTATTGAAAGCACTACAGAAAGGCTGGGTTCCTCCAACTGAAATAAGCAAAGAAAATTACTATGACATAAAGAATTACCCAGATAAATATACAGATGAGCTTGTAGGGTTTGTCGGCTTTCTGTGTAGTTTCGGTGGTAAATGGTGGGGCGGATATGCCTTTGACAAAAAGAATAATAACTATGCTGATAGGGGCAGTAGAGTATTGACCAAGCAGGCTAAAAATTTCGCCGGTATTGAATTTATGTGTGGTAACTACTTAGAAATGACAATTCCACAAAACAGCTTAATTTATTGTGACCCACCTTATAGGGGGACAACTAAATACAAAGATACTTTTGACTCTAATGTATTTTGGCAATGGTGTAGAGATGCGGCAAATGAAGGACACCTTGTATTTGTAAGCGAGTATCATGCACCTGATGACTTTATTTGTGTAAAGGAAATTGAACACAAAACTATACTTGATAAAAACAGCCAATATAAAAGAATTGAAAAACTTTTCAGGTATGAAGTATGAAAATCTATAAGATAACAGAGGCAAGCGAATATTTAGGCGTGTCAATAAATACACTTAAAACGCTTGCCAAACCGCCAACACACAAAGGGAATTAAAAAATGAATAGAAACGATACAGCTTTTGGCGAAGGCCATGGGTGCGGCCAGCCAGAAAACAACGACCAAAGACAAAAAATACTTATGCTGGCCAAAGACAAATTAGAGCAGGCGCTGGCCATTATGGGTACGCCAGACAGCGTTGCAGAAAAGCACATACAGGCACGGCTGCGATGCGCCATTGCGTTAACGCGAATCGAGGTTGATTATTTGGGCGTGGCGTATAACGATTTTAACAAAGACGCTGTTTTTAATGCGGCTAGGCATGTGGCCATAGATAAACAGGCCGAGGAAATTAACGCGGCTGATAATGCGCCTTACATTAAACCGTTATGCAACGCGCCACGCATACCAGTAAGCCCTGCGCTATATCTGCAACGCATTGGCCGCGCTAAACGCATACAACAGGTAGCCAATGGCGTAAAGGCAGGTGACGCATGAACCAATTAAACCACATACCATACACCGTTGATTTTGACGCTATATGGAACGCGCGGTACATTGAGCAAGACGCGCGCAATGTCCAAAATTTAATTAACAATTTACCCAGAGGATACCAAGATGAAAAAACAAACAATATTCCGCCTCAGTTACCCCCAAAAAGAAAAAAAGTAAAATAAAAACTTTACAAGATTTACAAAATTTGCTACTATTTACAAATCAAAGAATAAAGGGTTTACCGGCCCATGAATACGAAGGAAAAATCAAATGGCTAAAACAACAGGTTGGTATGAGGTAACTTATAGCTCGGGGCGAGTGGAAAAATCCGTTCCTAAAAATGCAAAGCATAAAGGCCAGTTGTTGAAGGAGATTAAATTTCTTCAAAATGCTGGGAGCGTTACCTCATGCCGCTGGGAAAATGGAAGGGTTAGATATTAAAATGGATATTTACGAAGCAAAAACAAAGTTGGAAGCCGTCAAGAAAGACATCGAAGAAAATATTGACCACGACGACGCACGCGAGACAACGGACAGATATCTGTCCGATTGTATCATCGATTTGCAATATGAGATTGACCAGCTCGAAGAAGCTGAAAGCGAAAACGAAAAAAGCGATTTTGACGAACATAATGTTTGGTATAGTGGCGGCGGAGGCGTTTTGTAATGGCTAAAGATAACCTAGATTACACGACTAAAATTCACCACCACGAGCATGAAGAGCTTTTACTTACTCTTCAGGATTACCAAGACGAGCCAACAATAACGCTTGAGGTTGACGACGGAAGCAAGTCTCGAATTTGTATGACGTTATCTGAGATGAAAAATGCGGTAAAAGTTTTTGAAGACTACAATAAAGCACGAGCGATTTTAATTAACGAAGGAGAATAAAAAATGACCACTCAGCTAATCAAAGAAATGCCAATGCACGAATACCACGAGATCGACGCGTGCTCAAAATCAATGCTGGCGGAGCTGGTGAAGTCAACACCGCTTACCGCTTGGAAAAAATACCTTGACCCAGAACGTCACGCGGTATTGAACGAAGACTTAGAATTCCCTTATTACGAGCTGTATAAAGAGGAAAGCAAAAAGCATTTTGATATTGGGACAGCCGTTCATGCTTATGTTCTTGAGCCTGACAACTTCGACAAATATGTTGTCCAGCGTCCAGCGGGAGACCTTCGAAGCAAGGCGAATAAGGCAGCGTTTAATGATTTACTTGAAGACAATTTTGGTAAGGCAGTTATTACAACTGACGACATGAAGGACATTCAAGAAGCCGCTAAAAATATTCTTGCGATGAAAACGACGGAAGCAATTTTGAACACGTCGGGCTTTGTTGAGAGTACAATTTTGTGGGAACGCCCTGACGGCACAAAAATGAAATGCCGTCCTGACTTCGTAAACCCTGACATGGATATTGTTATTGATGTGAAGACAGCAGAGAGCGCAGCCGAGTTAGATTTTTTCTGGGCGAACCGCAAGTTTAAGTATTATATGTCTCATGCCATAACTGGTGAGGGATATGAAGCGCACTTTGGTCGACCACTGAAAGCATATATTTATTTGGTGGTAGAAAAGAAAACAAATCTCTGTGCCTATTACAACTCTGAGGGCGATTGCTTAGCTCAAGGACAGGGCGAGATGGAAGAGGCTTTAGCATTATATAATGAGTGCAGGTCGACTGGAGTGTGGCGCGCTTACCCTGACGAAATTCGTCCTATCAGCTTAGAGAGACCAGCGTAATGAAGTGCGACCTATGTGGCGGAGAACTGAAGACTGGAATGACTATGTTTGCTGGTCGCCGCCACTGGGAGTGCCATACAAAAGCTTACGGAGAGCCAAGTGAAAATCCGTCACTAAGACAGGTTGGAAAAGACATTGCCGAGGCTTTAGATAAATTAAAAAAGATTGTGAAGTAAAAATAATGTTAATCAAATACCAAAATTTCAGATTTAGAAAAGGCACTGAGGCTTTAATGTTTCAAGCTCAAGAAATCTTAAAAGATTATAGACGTCAGGGTTATGTGCTGACAGTGCGCCAATTATATTATCAGTTCGTGTCGAAAGATTTGCTCGAAAATAACGAGAAGAATTATAAGATGCTGATAAGCACGATAACAAAAGCGCGTCTCGCTGGACTTATTTCATGGCACGCTATCGAAGACCGCAATCGTGGCGCAGTGACGTATCGTTCTGAAGAGAGTGAAGAGAATGTTCTTAGTGGCATAGAATACGGATTGTCTTACGACCACTGGGCGCGTCAAGAGCACTATGTCGAAGTCTGGGTTGAGAAAGATGCCTTGAGCTCTGTGATTGAAAAGCCATGTGGAAAATACGGCGTGCCATATCTGGCGTGTAAGGGGTATTTATCTGCCTCAGAAATGTGGAGAGCTGGACAACGATTTGAAAAAGCAATCGAAGACGGTAAGAAGTGCGTTATAATCCATCTTGGAGACCACGACCCTAGCGGTTTAGATATGACACGAGACAACCAAGAGCGTATGAATTTATTCACGCAAAATATGGGCGTAGATTTGCGCCGCATTGCATTAAACATTGATCAAATTGAACAGTATGCGCCGCCACCAAATCCAGCTAAGGTGACAGACAGCCGCTCGGTTGATTACATTAAGCAGTACGGAAATAAATCATGGGAACTGGACGCGCTTGAGCCTAAAGTTATCGACGCTTTAATCACAAAAGAGATTAAGGGAATGATTGACCAAGACCGCTGGGACATGGTGACGGAGATGCAGACGGAAGGTCGTCAATATCTCGAAGCTCTTGGCGACAACTGGGGCGAAATTCGCGAACACATTGGCGATAAATTTTTATAGGAAGGTTTAAATTATGAGTACAGGATTGCAAACATATTTAATGCAGCCAGCCTCGCAAAACAGAATTGCGATTGCTCTAGGCTACAACGACGCGACGGAAGATAACGCTGGGGTACGTGAGGCAAAAAAATATGTCTCTTCAGTCTTAACTGTTATCCAAAACGCTGACCCAAAAACAAAGCTTCAGAGCTGCACAAAAGAGAGCATCATGGATTGCTGTATCGACGCGGCAACAATGAAGGTTGCAATCGACGGCAGAAAGCACGCCGCTCTTATTGCTTACTCTGGTAAAGCGACACTTCAAATTACCTCTGCTGGATATGAGGCAAAACTCTATGAGCATTTAGATCGCTGCTCCGTTTTGACAGGCAAGGTTTTTGAGGGCGACACTTTTGAGCGTTGGACTGAGAACGATTACGACCACTTTAAACACATCGTCCTCGACCCTTTCCAAGAGGACAAGAATAAAATCAAGGGAATTTTTGTCGCCATCTCTTGGTATGAGGGCAACATTAAATATCAAAAGGTTGAGATTTTAACCAAGGCTGAGCTCAATAAAATCATGGGCTGTGCGAAACAGACTTACGTCTGGGACAAGTGGTTCTTAGAGAGAGCGACGACAGCCGCAATTAAGCGTGCCGCCAAGAGGTTCTTCCACAAAACTCAAGGGCTTCAAGAGCTGGTCACTTACGACAACGAGAGAAATTATTCTGTTGATACAGAGATGCGTTCTTCTAACAATCTGGTTCAGAACCTAAACAAACAAATAAAAGGCGAGCCAGAGCAGCCAGATATTGACGGAGAAGCCGTTGAAGTGCCTGAAGAGGACATTGAGGCAGTGCCAGTAAACGAAGCCCCTGAGGAAGTTCCTGAGGCTCAAGGGGACATCATCGAAAATGGTCAAGACCAAGTTATGGACGAGCCAATAGAGATGGAAAATATTTCAGAAGCAGCGCAAGATGTTGTCGAAGAAGAGGAGGACGTTACGGGTGGAGGGCTTTTCCCGTAGCCGATATTATTAACTAAGCTCAATTAAAAAAAGGAACTACGAATATGTCACGATTAAAAGGTAGGGTAAAATTCTTCGATCAGGGTAAAGGCTTCGGCTTCATCTCTCCGGATGATGGTAGCGAAGATGTGTTTGTTCACATCACCGCTGTAAAAAATTCTCACTTGGACAGCCTAAGCGAAAATGACACTGTGTCCTTCGATGTTGTCGAAGGTCGCGGTGGGAAATCTCAAGCAGATGAAATTGAGATCACTAACTAGCTAGTTAGAATACGTCGGGAAAATTGAGTGAGGTTATAGTTCGACGCTAAAGTAAAGCTGCTCTGACAGGAGGGAATAGACCCCAATTAATTCACAAAATATAGGAGGCTGTAATGGCTGGTTCACTAAACAAAGTAACACTAATCGGTAACGTCGGGGCTGACCCAGATGCAAGATCATTTAATGACGGCAATAAAATTATTAATTTTTCGATAGCCACGTCTGAAAGTTGGAAAGATAAAAACACTGGCGAGAAAAAAGAGAAGACAGAATGGCATCGTGTTGTTGTTAAATCTCAAGGTCTCGTCGGCGTTGTGGAACAGTATGTGAAGAAAGGTTCAAAGCTTTACATAGAAGGTAAGCTGGAGACCCGATCATGGGAGCAGGACGGTCAGAAGAAATACACAACTGAAGTCGTGATGCAAAGCTTTAACTCAAACCTTCTGTTGCTCAATAGCCGTAATGAAAACAACGGCGGCGGACAACAGCAAGAGCAGCAACAGCAGCAAAGCAATTCTCAGCACGAGCCGTCACCTGACGAGCTTGAGGGCGAAATTCCGTTCTAAGAAACAAGTCAGCCCCCTGCCTATTGATGCAGTCATAACCCTTGACTGAAGAGAGAGCGTGCTCACGGCGGGACAAGGCTATCATGGTATGTGAGCGCACTTAAAAGGCTAGGGCGGGGTTGGTTCCCCGCCCGTACTTTCCAACCAATTAATCAAAGAAAATTCGCATGACACAATTTGTAATCAGAGATTATCAGGAAAAAGATTTGGCAGCTATACGCGCCGCTCTAAGAAAATCTAACTCCGCTCTTTACTGCCTCGCTACAGGTGGCGGTAAAACGGTAACGGCTGGCTTCATGGTTGATGCGGCAGCTAAGAAAGAAAAAATTGTCTGGTTCGTCACGCACAGAAAAGAGATCGCAGATCAGACAGCTAAAACATTTCAAAAAATGGGTATGCGCTTCGGCGTGATAATGACGAAAACAAACTGTCGACCTATGAGTAATATTCAAATCGGTATGGTTCAAACTATTGCGCGTCGCCTTGATAATCTCGTGCCACCTGACCTTATCGTGTTCGACGAGGCACACCATACCGCAGCGAACCAGTGGCAAGCAATCTATGACGCTTATCCAAAGGCTTTTAAAGTTGGCTTGAGCGCGACGCCAGCACGTCTTGACGGCAAAGGTCTTAATGATTTCTTCGCGTCGTTAGTGATGGGTAAAGACACGAACCAGCTTATATCTGAAGGGCATTTATCCCCGTACAAAATGTTCGCCCCAGCGGTTCTTGACACGTCCAAGTTACACATACGAGCTGGAGACTTTAAGAAAGAAGAGCTTGAAGAATTAATAGGGAGTAACGCCATTATTGGTGACGTTGTCAACACCTACATAAAGTTGGCAATGGGAAAGAAGGGGATTTTATTTGCACCAACTGTTAAGACCAGCGAGAAATTTGTTGCTGCATTTAACGAGGCTGGAATTAAAGCGGTTCACGTCGACGGGAAAACACCAAAGGCTGAGCGTGATAAAATAACTGACGAATATAAGAATGGGGACTGGGATATAATGTCCAACGTCGGATTATTCGGAGAAGGTTACGACGTGCCAGACACTGAAGTTGTTATTGATGCAAGCCCGACAATGAGCCTCGTGAATGTTAAACAGAGGTGGGGTCGTGCGCTTCGCCCAGTTTACAATCCAGACATGCCAGCAGGGACTGAAGCTGAGAGGCACGCAGCAATCGCCGCCGGTAAAAAACCTTATGCAATAATAATCGACAACGCTGGGAACTGTTTTCGTCATGGCCTTCCTTGTGACGAGATAGAGTGGTCTCTTGAGCCGCGCAAAAAGGGCACGCCTAAATTAACTGACGATAGCGGCGGCATGAAGCAGTGCCCTAAGTGCTGGTCAGCGGTGAAGCAACATATCAAAACGTGTGACAACTCTCTACCTAACGGCTCTACGTGCGGTCACGTATGGGTGGTGGTGAGCCAGAGCAGAGATGAAGTCGAGGGTAATCTTGAAGAGGTTACAAAAGAACAGGTGGACGAAATGAAAAAAGCTGAAGCCAAGAAAAAGAAAATGGAGCAAGGTCAAGCCGAAACATTAGAAGAATTAATTAAGCTCGGAACAGAGCGCGGCTATAAAAACCCGAAGAGTTGGGCGGCATATATATTTAAAGGTAGACAAGCAAAGGCGGCACGCAATGGCTCTTGATTTAAAAGTTGGAACGATAATATTTTGTGGAACTCTGTCTGATAAAAAAGACGAAGCGAAAAGAAAAGCTGAAGACGCCGACACAATCGACAAGGCAAAGCGTTATATAAAACAGCACAACCTGACGAGCGAAGATGTCTCTCTCGGCACCCTAAAAGGGAGCATCATGGTTAAAACAAAAAGGGAGTTATCATTATGAGCAAAGAAAAATTAGTGCCAGAAACGGCGATACAAAAAGAGATCATGCTCGACATGAGCAAGAACGGAAACCGAGGCTTCAGAAATAACGTAGGGTTATTTGTTACGAAAGATGGTCGCAGAATTAAAACAGGATTAGGTAATGGCACTTCAGATATTATCGGCTTTACGTCGGTTGAAATCACTCAAGATATGGTTGGTAAACGCGTTGCTATTTTTACAGCCGTCGAAGTTAAGAGAGAAAAGAAAAAAGGAAGCGAGCTTCAGGAGGCGTTCATATCATTCGTACGATCAATGGGGGGGATAGCTGGCTTGGCTTGGACAGTTGAAATGTCCCGTGATCTCACAACAAAAATAAATTTACCAAACTTCAAAGGATAATCAATGGCTCTCGACCTCGATAAAATTAAGGCTGAATATAAGCTCTCTGGCATCGTTGGTCAGCGCGTATCTCTCAAGAAAAATGGGCGTGAGTTCGAAGGCTGCTGCCCGTTCCATAAAGAGAAGACACCTTCGTTCACAGTCAATGATGATAAGAAATTTTACCACTGCTTTGGCTGCGGCGAGAACGGCGACATCTTTGATTTTATGATGAACATGGACAACATTGATTTAAAAGAAGCAGCCAAAAGAATTACTGGCACACTGCCAAGTGATGTCTCAGCAACACCTTATCACGACCCGTATGCAGATTATGAACCTATCCCTTTTCCTAAAGAACTTTGTGACTTGAAGGCTGGAGATTTGATAGAAAATATTTGGAACCCGAAGCGCGAAGGCACGCCAAAAGAAATTACCAGCTATCGCCCTCAAATGGTTCACACGTACACCACAAAAGACGGTGATGTTATTGGCTACGTTTTCCGCGTTGAGTTCAAGGGCGGCAGAAAAATAACGCCGCAGATAATGTATTGCAAAAAGAAATCAACAGGTGAGCAAGGCTTGTGTCACTACCCAATGCCAGAGCCGAGAAGTGTTTACAACATTAAGGAGCTGCACGACAATCCATCTCTTCCCGTTATAATAATGGAAGGGGAGAAGTGCGTTGACGTTGCCGCCAAGGTGATGTCTGGGTTTATTGTTATCGGCTGGAGCGGGGGAACAAACGCCCTGAATTCAACAGACTGGTCAGTGCTCAAGGGCAGGAACGTAGCTATCTTTCCTGACGCAGACCCAGTGGGTAAGCAGTGCGCGAAAGATTTACTAACAAAAATTTACAGCATAGCCAAGGGCGTTAAAACAGTAACGCACAAAGATAAGCCCAAAGGTTGGGACGCTGCGGACGCTATTGAAAAAGAGGGCATGGATAAAAACAAGCTGCTCCAATATATTCTCGACAACACCAAAGCCCAAAGCGAGGAAATAAAAAAAGATAAAGCCGCTGAAGCCGAAGTAAAAGAAGAGGCAAAAAAAGAAGAAGAAAAACAGGCGCGTAAAGACACGAAGGAGCAGCTAAAACCAGATCAAGAATTTAGACTGCTGGGCTACACTGATAAGAAATTTTATTTTCTTCGCTACAAGACTGGTGTGGTGAAGGGGTTTACTGGCTCTAATTTATTAAGCCTTGGCTCTTTATTAGAGATCGCTCCGTTTGAATACTGGGAGAAGTATTACCTCTCAAATTTCAAAGGGCGCAAGGCTGGGCTCGAAGCCGCTGCGAACGAATTAATTAGCCGCTCTGAAGATCATGGTTATTTCACGCGTGACATTATTCGTGGTCGTGGCAGTTGGCATGACGACGGCAATCACGTATTTCATTGTGGCGATTACTTAATTGTGAACGGACACAAGGTAGACATTAAAGAGTTTGGCACTAACTTTATTTACCAGCATAAGCCGAGGCTTGATGTGTACCGACCTGACCCAGTTCAAGCTTCAGATGCAAATAAATTAGTCAAGCTTTTGGAGGGAATAAGTAGATGGTCTTCACCAGTTAATGCAAAACTTTTGGCTGGCTGGATTGCCGCCGCGCCGATTGCTGGCTCACTTCCTTGGCGGTCACACCTTTATATTTTTGCACCCAAAGGCTCTGGTAAAAGTCAGGTGATTGACATTGTGAATAAAATATTAAGTGGGCTTGAGATAAGTGTTCAAGGCTCAACGACTGAGGCGGGTGTCCGTCAACAGCTAGACAGCGACGCCCTGCCCATTGTGTTTGACGAGAGTGAGCCTCAAGACGAGAAGAGGGCTCAGGCTATGCAAGAGATATTATTCCTAGCCAGACAGTCCTCCTCAGCTAACGGGGGGGCGATCTTAAAAGGCTCGGTTCATGGTGACAGCATAAGCTACAAAATAAGGTCTTCGTTTTTGATGTCCTCAATCGTTCCTTGCTTGAAGCACGACGCTGACGAAAGTAGATTTATACAAATGCGCTTACTGAGGAACGGCGTTAAAGGTGAGGAGCACGACGCTAGAGAGTGGACTAAATTTCAGGCAGCTGAGAATGAATTACTGACACCAGCATACTGCAAGAGATTGATGATGCGCTCAATAACTTTAATTCCACAGATAACTCACAACCAAAAGATATTCCAGACAGAGGCGAGAAAAGTTTTTGGTGATGCGCGTAAGGCAGACCTATACTCAATGGTTTTTGCTGGGCTGTATTCATTATACAGCAGTAATAAGATCACGAACGAAGATGCCAACAAGTGGATTAAAGAGCAGCAGTGGGACGTGCAAATTCAACGTGAAGACGAACATAGCGATGATCGCATGATTGATGTTATAATGCAGAAGTCAATTAAAATGAGCATGAGAAATGACATGGTCGTATCTGAGATGATTGAGTGCATTATGAAAGAGCCATATAGCTTTAAAGACTATAAAGAAATATTGGCTAGACACAGGCTCAAGGTTGACAGCCAAAACGGAGTGCTATGGTTCGCAAGTAATTCAGAATTTATGGACAGCTCTTTAGCGAAGACGCCTTGGAGCACTGGCTGGAGAAACGTCTTGGCTAGCATGGATGGAGCGGTTAAAAGTAAAAGCACAATATCGTTCGCTGGTAAATCATCACGAGCTATCGGAATAAAATTAACAACAGTATTAGGAAAGGACTAAAGATATGAATAATGAAGAACAGCCTGTCGATGATTATGTTTTGACAGTAGCAGACGTGCAGAGAGAGCTTGATGTTTCAAGGCCTATTTTGCTCAGGTGGAGAAATGACGGATTAGCTCCAGAATTTAAACAGTGTACGAGGACGAATAAAATCCGTTACAGCGCAAGCTCTGTTCTCGCCACGAAAGAAGAAATGTATGGAGACGACAAATGAAAATGACGGTGGCAAAAGTAAGCTGTGAAGATGTGGTGTTTTTCGAAAAAGAGTTCAATAAGCTGTTGAGTAAAAAAGAGAGGGACAGTGTAAGGAAGGTTTTTAAAAAGAGGTTTGAGGGAGACATTCCGATAGCGATTGAGTTTGAAGAGCGGCCTCTAAGATGCCAATATACAGCAGAGCTTTTTAATTAAAAAAAGACCCCTTGAAAAAGGGGTTTTTTCTATCTGATATTCTTTTCCAGTAAGGTCTAATCATTTACCGCACCAATAAACTTTTGAAGCCCGATGGCTTTTTGTCGGGTTTTTTCGCAGCGTCCTGCAAAGTCGTACAGCCAGTTGATCGACAAACCGCTTCGTCCATCTCTTGTAGGTATGACTTCTCCTGAGGCGGTTGCATTAGGTCGGCGTTCGCCTGTATTGAGGACGACGCAATCACTGGTCTGGTTGTCCCGCACGCTGCGAGCAGCAAGCTGCTTATCAACAGCAGTGAGGCGATTTTGATACCCTTTAGATACTTCATTTGCTTTCTCCATTTTCTCTTTGAGCTCAGCCTTTTGTGCGACCAAGACCGCATTATTATTTTTCTCTGTAACGTAGTCTGAGTGTAGGTTCCAAGTAAAATAGCCAAGGCCAGATAGCAATATGGTCAAGGCCGCAATAGCTCCAATTAAAAACCTTGACATTTAGATTTCCTCACTTTTAAAAATCTTTGATTTCCAGTCCCTGTAATTCACGTACACGCGCTCGTACAGAGGGGTTTTGTAAGATGGGTCAATACCAACCAAACAAAGAGTTCTCTCTGATATGCGGCTACTGTCCCCCCTGTATCGACGGTTTTCAAGACCCTTGAACCTACGACCGCCAGCGTACACCCATCTGGATAACTGATTACACGCGCCGACAAGATCACCAGCATTAGCCTTGCGGACGAGCGTTGACTTGCAAGCTGCGCCAGTACCAACGTTAAATGCAAACGATATTAACGCGGCTTTAGTCTCGACAGGAAGATCAACTTTTAAACACTGGTCAAGCCTCTTTTCATGCTCATTAATTTCGTGAGCAAGTAGGGCGTCACACTCGGCGTCAGAATAATACTTTCCAAACACCACCGCGTCGCCAGTAATTCCGTCGCATACGGTAGCGACACCGATAGGGTCATAATAAGCTTGGTGAAATCTACCCTCCCAAGGTTTGATAACAACTCCAGCAGCAAGAGTGCCAGCCGCTGTCATGCCAAGAATACCTTTAGAGACTTGCTTACTAATCTGTTTTACTATGTTAAAATTCATTGTTATTTACCTTCGTCAAACTGCGACTTTATAAATTTAATATCAAAAGCAACGCCACTAATGTCGTCCTCAAGATTTTCTATTTTCTCTGAGAGCTTATCTGTGTCTTTGGTGTTGGCATCAATGCCACTCACTAATCCAAGGTGGTATTTTTGAACATACAAATTTTCAGCAAACCTTGGGCTTTGCATAAAATTATCGTACGCCAAAAGCTTATCCGCCACGCGTTGCCGATATTCTTTTTCATCTTTTTCATCTTCAGTGGACACTCTGGCAATCTCAATCTTGTTGGCGCTTACCCCTGTTGTGTTGTCTCTCGTGACATTGTTTATAGTGAACAGCCACATAGAAAAAGTGGTCGCAAAGAAACATAAAACCCCAACAGCGCCACGCATAAAGAAATCCCAAAATCGGCTTGGCGAAACGTCCGCAGAAGAATTGTTTTTATTTTGGACAGCCATTAAAGATATTACCTGATTGTTAGAAGCCATCATTTGGTCGAACTGATCTTTAGTCACCTTAAAACACCCAAAAATAATTTATGATAAAAATATACGTCGTGGCCGCAGCCGCATATCCAAAGCCATCACCAAAATACTCCATCCAAAAATTAGAATCCCAAGGCAAACGCCCTTTTGCATGGCTGGCAATCTCTCTCCCAATTGGTTGGGTTATTGCCCCTATGCAAAAGACAGGCATCGTTGTGATAAACCCCTTTGTGAAAGCCCAGACCCAAGAATATCCTTCATCGCCATTCTTCCATCCGAATAAACCAGACAACCAAGCGTTCAAGGGTTGTAATGTATTTTTGCGTGCGTCTTTATTGTCAACAACTCCATCGCCATTAGCATCCTTAATAGAGCCTTTATGGCGCAGATAACCAACTGTGGCACTTTCTTT
>Ga0136598_1000659_pt1 | contig 15669 bp, 13 predicted proteins | sample AntRauTorcE11899_FD_104790 | JGI IMG/M metagenome (GOLD analysis project Ga0136598, IMG submission 104790) | Saline lake microbial communities from Rauer Islands, Antarctica - Metagenome Torckler E11 #899 | ecosystem: Environmental > Aquatic > Non-marine Saline and Alkaline > Saline | place... | reverse complement strand
TGCTACAGCCCAGGTGCATGACCTTACAGTTGTTACAAGAAATACGCAGGACATGAAAGGTTCAGGAGTTGAAGTAATTGATCCCTGGACCTATGAACCGAACACATAACCAGCGTTTCCTGCGGACCGGTAAAGGCTTCTTGCTGGTCTTTTGAATTGATAGACCGGCCGCAGAAACACCAAACGTTACCCGCGACGCCCTCGCGAATTGTTGGAACGAAGTAGAAATACCGCTTTCACGAGGCTAATGGTTCCCAGCTTCTCAGCGGGACACATAAGGAACTTTTCCTAAAGTTAGGGATCACTTTGTGGCACCCTCCAGATTAATGGCTTACATTATCGTAAACCAAGGCACCCGTGCCGGGCACACATATTGTGTATAGCGCATTAAAACGCGCCATACCCTCAACCGTTATACATTACGAGTCATGCCATTCAACCGCTGTCTTATTTCGAATCCTAAATTTTGAAGAGCCATGATGCAAGAAATTAATTCAATCCTAAATAACTGGAAATATGATTTTTTGGAACTTCTTCCAAAAATCCTCATTTCGCTCCTTGTTTTAGTCATAGGCTATTTAGTAGCCTGGACGTTAAAATTTTTTATCACGCGTACTGTAAATTATATAGAACGCTTAGTAAACCGAAGATTCCAGACGCTTAATTTTAAACAGGCTGGTACTTTTTTGGGAATAGCTTTTTTTTGGTTGATTATGTTTTCAAGCGTTCTTCTGGTTACAGACATTTTAGGATTAACAATTATAACTAACTGGTTTCAGAGCATTATTCAGTACATCCCAAATGTGCTTGCTGCAATTCTGATAATACTTGCCTCAATAATTCTCGGGAATATAATCTCTGATTTTGTGGTATCAATTAGCGATAGCGCTGGCCTTGACTATGGGAATACTCTATCAAAAATCGTAAAGTTCGGCTTAATCTTTATGGCAGCCATCATCGCCTTAGATCAGATTGGAATTGAAATAGTGCTTCTCATAAATATTATTGTCATTATTTTGGCAGCAGTTCTATTCGGTGCTGCTTTGACATTTGGTTTGGGAGCCAAAACATCAATCAGCAATATTTTAGCAGCCTTTTATGTGCGCAAAGCTTATAAGGAGGGTGATGAAATACAGATTGGAAAAGTAAAGGGAGTTATTATAAAAATTGAGGCGACGAATGTGGTCTTAAGCAATGAACTGGGTCAAGTAAACATACCCACAAAGCATTTTAGCGAAACTAAATCTTACCTAATAGCGAAGGATTAATCAATGGATTCAAATAAAATTGTTGTTGGGGACTTTATCGAGAAACATCCGTTTTCCGCCGCTCAAGCCCTTGACGCTTTGGAAGACCAAGATGTGGCTGACTTTATTCAAGAACTGTCAATCACAAAGGGGATGAGGCTTTTAGACCTTATGAATACAGGAAAAGCGACCAAATGTTTTTTGATGCTTCCCACAATGAAGAAAAAAGAATTGTTGGAGCACAGTGACGCGGCTTTGGTTGAGTCACTCTTACGATTGGTGGATGAACCCACACGTGAGAATCTCTTGTCAATGCTATCGCTTGATAAGGCTGCTATAGTTAAACGCAGACTTGAGCAATCACCTGATTCTGTTGGTGTTTTTATGTTGCCGGCTATTACTGCGAGCAAGAATATAACAGTTAAAGAGGCCATTCAAATCATAAAGCGCAACAAGGAATATTTTGACTCCGCCTTCTATGTGGTGAATTTAGAAGGTGAATTAGAAGGCATGGTGGGCCTGAAGGAGCTGATGCTGGCAGAGAAAACCGATACGCTTAATGAGCTGATGGTTACCAATATCCCAAGGTTTTTGTCAGACACCCCAATCAAGAATGTTCTGAATCATCCAGCTTGGCTAAAGTATAGCGCCATACCGGTCATAGATAAATCTGAAAGACTTTTGGGCTCATTGCCCTATTTGAAAACGAAAGAGGTGGTTTATAATGCCTCAAGACCTCAGGCTAAGGAAGTTATTAAAATAGGTAGTGCGCTGGGCGAATTATACCTCATAGGTATTACAGGCATACTGCAGGCAGTAGGCAAATAATAATTTATAATAACCAAAAAACATGAATTCAAGTACTGAAAAGGTAGGTGGTGTATTACGGAACGAATACTTTGCCAAATATCCCCAGGACGCTGCTCATATTCTCAATACGCTCCCACTAAATGCTACGCTAAAGTATTTAGAGGAACTGACAATTCAAGACGCGAGGCTTATCTTTTTTCTGCTTAATCCAGATACAATAGCTGAACTCATAGTAGAGATGGATGATGGGCTTTTCAAACAGCTTTTTATCCAGGTGAATACGCATTTGGGTGCTCGATTATTGTCACGCCTGAGCCAAAAAGAAATTGATCAAAAATTGGCTTTGCTACCGGATATAGTATCAAGAGAAATTGCCGATTTTTTAAAACACAAACCAGACACTGCAGGCTTCCTTATGGAAACGACGGTTGTTGCACTTTTCGTTGACGATAAAGTGGATGATGTTCTTCGCAAAATTCGAAAGCTTAGAAATCGCAAGCTTGCCGTTGTCTATGTGGTGGATCAAGTCGGGAAATTACTGGGTAAAATTCCATTACAATATATTGCCATTTCCCAACCAACGGAATTACTGGGCGATATCATGGAACACGCTCCCTCTATACAAGCGATGGCATCACAGGAAGAGGTTTTAGAAGTGATTGAAAAAGAAGATCTTCTGCAGATTCCAGTTACCGACATTAATCAAAACTTGCTTGGCGTTATCAGGAATGATGCACTGATGACTGCTTCAAAGAACGAGATAACAGAAGATTTACAAGCCATGTTTGGTGCGGGTAGAGAGGAACAAGCTTTATCGAAGGTTCCTTTTGCGGTTAAAAAGAGGCTACCCTGGCTGCAAGTCAATCTTGCAACGGCATTTTTGGCATCTATGGTAGTAGGATTTTTTGAAGATACGATAGCTCAAATCACCATTTTAGCCATCTTTCTGCCTGTAGTGGCTGGGCAATCCGGGAATACAGGTTCTCAGGCTCTTGCCGTAACAATGAGAGGGTTAGCCCTTAAGGAAATTAGAATTTCACAATGGTTTAGAGTGGCTAGAAAGGAAATGGCCGTCGGTCTTATCAATGGTGTAGCCGTCGCCATAACTACGGGCATAATCGTTTACTTCTGGGCCTCTTCTTTCGGAATTGCCATTGTAATAGGAATCTCCATGGTTTTATCAATGGTCATCGCTGGTTTCGCCGGAGCTATAATTCCGATGGGCCTAAAAGCCATCGGTCAGGATCCAGCAACTTCTTCATCCATAATATTGACAACAGTCACAGACATTACCGGTTTTCTCAGCTTCTTAGGCTTGGCCACAGCCTTGTCTTCCGCTTTAGGTATTGTATGATGCTCAGTGGCAACAAAATTATCAGATCTTCAACAATGGCCTAAAGCTGGCTATGATGAACATTAGTAATTTAGCTAGTACCGTTACCCGTAAATTAGTAACGTTAGATTTGCAAAGAATTCCAATACAATAGCTGATAATGATCAATATTCTGTATTTAAAGGTAAGGGCACTTGTATTGTGTCAATTATGAATTAACGGGGTCTTCACCGGATGAATTCGCTTCATCCGGTGAATCGTCAGGCCCAGACATTAACCAAAAAAAATCTGTTAAGGTAATGAGGAGACCTATTCAACTCATCCGATGACGGGAAGTCAGCGGATGAGGATTTATTTCTCAACCCGACAATAACAACGACTATGGACACCGACGATTTATCGACTGAGGCATATCAGGGTATAATAGTTGAAGCAGAAAAATTCGATCACGACTTGACGCTTCGTTTCGGTGTTATAGCATCAGACTGCAAAGATGAAGACGATTACCTGAATAAAGCCTCAGACTTAATTTCCGAACTCCGCACATTAGATGAAGAAGAATTAACAGACGTATTCTTCGGGAAACTTCCGGACACTGAATCTTTAAATTTGACACTTGATCGCATAATCAAAAACATTGCCCAAGTGAGAAAAACCCCTAAAGAACAAAGACACTATGAATTTTAAAGTAAACATTCAAACCAATTTCTGTGGACAATTTTGTTGACCTGTACAGGAAGACCAATCCCGACACTGTAATTACAAGGACAAAAATGTGACTGTGGTAGTACAATATGGATAATCGGTTCAGCAATTTCAGGACTCGGTTGTTTTACGTGTATTACAGGAGAGTCTGACAATAGTGATAACTATTAAATGGAATAGTCCTGCAGCCAATCGTGTAGGCGCACTCCGCCCAATATTGAGCGGAGCTGCCTCTCGCCTAAGGCACTACCTTGTAGCAGACCATCACTCCAACCGCTCTTTTCACCGGTTAAAACTATGTCTGATTTTTGTATCGGGCTGTAGTGATACCGAATAGATATCCTGAAACGCAGGATATTTCACTAATTCATATGCCAGGCATACACATTGCTCTCACGAGCTTGCAGGGTGAGAATGTAAACGGTGATCTGTATGTTGTTATAAGCCAATAAAATAATTCCAATCTCATTTACATCGTAACCATGTGGAACGCAATCACACTCGAGTCAAATCAAGATAACCTGACCTTTCGTCTTCAGGAGAACGGTGCATTGGTATCTCACCGGAAGTTTCTGACGCTTTTGTCCGAAAACGACACGTTCATTGACTGGTACAACCGACTGCTGGCGGACTCCCCCTTCGACGCCTTTTTCTGGGAAAACAAACCTGTAACTGATCAAAACCTTGATGAACCATACGAATGTACAATCGTAAAAAGCGGACAATTGTCGCGGGTATCCCCTGATTCAACAACGTTCGATTCGTATTTCTCGTCTGATTCCGATACCGTTACCTTTTCGAATCTTGGCGGGGATGCGCAGCTGGTCGTTCCCTGCCCTGTTGCAGACAGGTCAGTCTATACTCAGATTGGCAGCTTCATCCGCGAAGCTCCCGGCCATCAAATCGTTGACTTCTGGAAACGTGTTGGGGAGGAAATGCTAAACCACATTCAATCAGACCCAAGATGGCTGAGCACCTCCGGTCTGGGCGTCTATTGGCTGCATGTTCGAATTGATTCCGCACCCAAATACTATCAAACCGAAGAGTATAAGACGCTTTGAAAAGGTAGAATGCAGCCACTACCGACCTCCCCTGTTATTCTGAGGGTGCGGAGCGTGGAAGAATCTCAATGATTTAACTACCGAGTCAATCTGGGAGATCTCTCGACTCCATCCACCTTCACTATCGTTTCGGTGGCCTACGCTCGTGATGACAGGTCGTAGTTTATGAATGGGGCGGCGTAATTAACGTCTTAGCATAGCAAGGTTTTGAGATACGCCGCCAGTGAAATAATAAATTTTTGTAAGGAGTTACAAGCTTTCGTTTCATATAAATATGATGAACAGAAAGCGCCATACCTATCATGTCTATATCATGACCAACCGGTATCACACGGTTTTGTATATAGGCGTGACAGGTAAAGGATTATTACGAAGCCTGGAACACATCAAACGTAGTAATTCCGGTTTCACGAAAAAGTATAATCTGGATAAACTTGTTTACTTTGAACGTTTTACGGAAGTACGGGACGCAATTTCCAGAGAAAAGCAGATCAAAAAGTGGAGTCGAAAAAAGAAAGAATGGCTCATCGGGATGAATAATCCGAATTGGGAGGATCTGTTTGTCAGGTTCACCAATAAAAACCGCCCATTGTGTAGCCATTAACATAACTCTGGCGGGCGACACAAAATACATTTCTACTCCGTAATCTGGTGCCCGCTGTTTTAAATCAACCCGCCCCTGTCATTCCGACCGGCTCCCGACAGCCGTCGGGAGAAGTGGAGGAATCCCCCCGTTATAGCTACCGAGTCAATCTGGGAGATTTCATTGCATGGGAATCGCTACGCTCTGAGCGCTGACGCGTGCAAAAGATGACAACAGCTCAGGCATTTGTTTTATTTTGTTCATTTGGTGAATTAAAATTTAATTCAGATCATTATTCATTTATTAATCCGGAATTTCTGCTGATAATATAATAATGATTCTATCTGCTGATCTCTTACTCCTTCTTCTCGCCTTTGCGAAATATAACGGCATTGACCCGTCAAAGCTGTCAGCTGCTATTCGAAATGGGGATCATGACGCTTTTAAAACATTCCACGACGAACATTATGATGCGCTGTATCGCTTTATGGTAAGCCGCGGAATGAGCCATGCTGAGGCTGAAGATCTGGTACAAAAGGCATTTGTAATGATTTGGGAGAAGCGCAGTGGAATTGATGAGTCCAAATCGCTTCGGGCCTACCTTTTTCAGATCGCATATTCCAGAATGCTGAATCATGTGGAGTACCGGTCAAAGTTTAACGATGAGGACCCGCCTGAGGAAGATCACGCCGTGCACACTCCTGAAACGGATGTAAACTACAAAGAACTGCTTCGGATCTTAAAGCAGGCAATCAGGGATATGCCGGAAAAGCGCGGACTGGTGTTTGAATCCTGTTTTATGAATCAGCATACCTACAAAGAAACTGCAAATGCCATGAACGTGAGTGTCAAAACGGTGGAGAATCACATGACTCTGGCTTTCAAAGATCTTCGTGCAGTGCTTTCTGAGACATACGATGAAGACGTTCTGTCGAAATTTAATTCTAAAAAATGATTAGGGGTAAGAGTCTTCCCGGCTGTACTACAAGTGAACAATCACAAAACAACACACTGAATTGAACAGAATCACCTGCATATTGTCACTATTGATGATTTTTCTGCTGACTGGCTGTTCCATAGATGGTTTTGAAAACAGTTCTGTGCCGGTCACAGACGAAGAGACGCAGCTTGCCGGGCAAATTATCGGAGAATCTATGTCAGAGAACCAGAGTGGAATACTCTCTACATTTTCAGAAGCATTTGCCGTGCCTACCTCATCCGGACTCGTTACAGGGCCTTCCCTGCTATCAACCGGCAGTTTTAGAAATCTTGAAAACTACAGTCACAGCTTTGATGCGGAAACCGGACAACATCTGGTTAGCTACACGGTAAGCCGCGAGACACCTCTGCTGAGTTCATCCACGGATGTATCCCTTATCTATATTTTTTACGGCAGCGGGGAAACACCCATTGAGTTTCCCGAGCAGGAGACAAACCGGATTGAAGCGGTAGATTTCAGCTCGGAACAAAGCGGCACTATTACAACCGGCTCTAAGAATTCTATATTTACCAGAACGGACCGGATACTTATGAGCGGTCTTACTGACGGCTCTGAAACGCTGACACTTGACGGGTTTCATTCCGGTTCAGGCGTCTTTACAACTACAATAGCAGCGGCTAATCAGCTTCAGAGGGAATATACTCTTGACATGAACTACCTCGACGTTCGCATCAACAAGTCTGTGGTGCTGGCCAATCGAAACTTCAGAAACGGGGTGAACGGTGCGCTTAGCTATGAATCAACCGTTCGCAATATGGACGGTGGATCAGGGAGTGCGAAAGTTGTGAACGGCACGGTTGAGCTCAATGGCGACGGGACAGCTCTCCTCAATTTTCGGGAGCAGATTGAACCTCTCCGACTTCGGCTCGATGACGGCGATCTGTTTGATGAAGACGAGTTTGAGGGTAGAATCACGCAGCTGGATCTGGAGAACCGGATATTTACCATCGCCAACGGGCAGCGAATCAGAATTGATAATCAGACAAAAATCGATGACTGTGAGTACCGATCACTAAATGATGTTGCCAACGCACTGGAAAATAACCGCCAAATTGTTGCTGAAGGTGAATATATCCACCCTGATGAAGACGTTAACCTTTGGGTAGCTACGGAAGTAGAGTTTGAAGTGGAATCCAACGAATTTGAAGACCTGATTGGGTCAGTAAATATTACAACAAACAGTTTCACGCTCATTAACGGTGATCAACTGTATCTGACAGATGACAGCGACATTGAGTTTGATGACAGCCTGGCGTCGCTTCAGGATGTAGCCGACGCCGTAGACAGTGGCCTTCCGGTGGTAGCAGACGGGGAGTTTTCCGTAGCCCCGGATACCGGCAACAGAATAATTGTTGAGGTCGATTTCGAACTGGAGTTCAACGAATTTGAGGCTGTTGTTACCGCGGTTGACTCTGTGGCTAACACCTTTACGCTCGATAACGGAAGAGATGTCCAAGTGACGCCGGACACTCAAGTTGAAGGTGACTTTAGCACCCTCTCAGAGGTCTCCGAAGCTCTTTCACAAGGCATTTTGGTGGAAGCTAACGGTGATTATTATCTTGGGGCTTCCGGCAATATCTGGATAGCCGTACGAGTTAATTTTGAAGAGGAAGAAGACAGCGGCGGTGATGGTGATATTGGCGAAGAGGACTAAATATGAACAGATCTGAAAATTCAAATACTCCTAAGGACGATCCCGACAAAAAACTGTCGGATGCCTATTCTGATATTCTCGAAAACAGAAAAGAGAATTCAGACGTTGATGATCCTCTGTTTAAAACTCTTCTTAATGCGAGGGCTGCAGATCGGCAGAACAGGCAGGCGATACCTGTTCGGGGTAAAGAGTCATCCTGGGATTCAATCATATCAACAATCGGGGACGATCAGTCTTCTGCTATAAGCAATAATCAGGCTAATATAACCCGCATCCGTTCCCGCAGAACATGGCTGAAGGCAGCAGCGGCTATTATTCTGATTGCATTCTCGTCGCTGCTTCTCATTCAGCAGTTTAACGAGTCAGAGCCTGTTCCCGTAGCTGAATCAGGGGCTTCCATACAAACATTTGAGCTGACTGATGGAAGCAGCGTCACACTTCGGCCAAACTCCTCACTCTATAAGCTCACCGCCGATGAAGATGAACGCACGTACGCTCTTTCAGGTGAAGGAATTTTTGATGTAATCTCTATGCCCGATCGCACGTTTTCTGTTGAAGCCGGTTCCGGACGTGTAGTGGTCACCGGTACACGGTTTAATCTGACTGATCGCAATCAAACAGCAAAGGTTTACTTGTTTGAAGGCAGCGTCCGATTCGAATCGGAAGACGGCACCCAATCCGTTGACCTTGTACCTGGTGAAGCGTCTGAAATTGATCAATCCATGCAGATAGTTCAGCCATTTAACTTTGAAGCAGATCTTGTGACCGGCTGGACACAGAATCGCCTGACGTTCAGAGACCGGCAGGCAGGATCAATTTTCAACGAGCTTGAATTTCATTTCAATATTCAAATCACAGCTCCTGACGATGTTAAATCGGAGTCACTCGGCGGAACCATTCAGCTCGACAGCGCAGAGCAAAGCCTTGAAGATCTGGGTATTGTTCTGGGAGGCTCGTTTGATCAGACGTCAGATAATGTGCATGAGTTCAGGCCCGATACAAACTAACCTGTTGCAGATCCTAACGAACATCACAGAAAAACCCATTTTGAGATCACTCATTAGTATCCTTGCCGCTATTCTTGTTTTTATTCCCGGCCAGACGTATGCAAATTTCACCTTCAGCGATACTCCCCTGAAAATCGCTATTGAAGAGATTCAACAAGAGACCGGCTACTATTTTCTATACCGGGAATCGCAGGTCGCTGATATTTCTATCACGCTTGAAAGCACTGAAGAGACTATTTTTCATGATATCGGCTCGTTGCTTCAACGGTACAGTCTGTCTGTTTCAGTCGATCATTCACGACAACAGGTGCTGATTACGCAACAATGGAACAGTGAAGCTAATCCGGCAGTCGTCAGGCTTACCGGCCAGGTTGTGGATGCTTCCACCGGTGAACGTCTTCCGTATGCAACGATCACATGGGAAATGAACGGTGAAGTTACCGGCGCGGCGACATCAGCTGCCGGCCGGTTTGATATAGATAAAACAGTCGATTCCTCAGAAATCACTCTTAAGGCCTCATTCATTGGCTATGAGAGCCGCAACGTAACGCTTGATGTCACAAACACCCGCCGGTTTGATGATCTGACGATCCGGCTCATTCCACAGGCCGTACAGGCAAATGAAATAGTAGTCTCGGGTTTTAATGGTTTCAATCCGGCCGACACTCTCCTGAACGGAATGATTGACGCGGGACGATTTAGTCCTCTCGGTGAGTCTAACTCTATTCGTGCGCTTCAGGCTCACCCCGCCGTTTCCAAAGGTACTGCACTGAACGATGGGTTAAATATACGAGGAAGCACACCCGATGGATTTCTCGTTCTCCTCGACGGCATGAGTATTTTTAACCAGAGCCACATCTATGGGCTTCTTGATAGTTTTAACTCAGATGCGGTACAGTCTTCCGGTTTCTACTACGGAGTGACGCCCGCGAATATTGAAACACCTACCGGTGGAAGCCTGAATCTGATCACACGAACCGGTTCAAGAAACGGGTATCGCGGCAGTGCGGGAATCAGCAATACCAGCGTAAACGGCACGCTTGAAGGCCCGCTTGGCCAACGCAGCAGCTGGCTGATATCCGCACGAACCTCGTATTTGGATCTTGCAAACTGGTTCAATAATTCAGATCTGGTTCAATGGGGACTTGATATTAACCGGCCCCGCCGGGTTGCAGGTGATGGACCCGATTTCACCGACCTTGTGTTACGGCCGGGAGATTCTTCCGCCCGTTTTGTAGATGTTCACACAAAACTTTATACCGAGACAGCATCTGCCGGCCGCTTTATTTTAAGCGGATATTTTGGAGGCAACAGAATATCACAAACGGCTGAAAGACGAACGAGGCGACCGGGATCAGGTCAGGAATTTTCATTTAAAGAAGTGATCACTTCCAATACCTGGGGAAATGCGCTTCTCAGCCTTGCCTATGAAAATGAATGGAGTAACGGGCTATATAGCACGACCCTTGCAGGAGTGAGCGCATATGAAACCGATTTTGAAAAGGATGACTTTGTCTACTCCCGCATCACTAACTCATTAAACAGTGAAGACATTGCAGTATTTACGTACCCGTTCCAGAATCGCAGCGTGATGAATGAGTTCAAACTCAAACAGGAACTCGAATGGAAAGGAGCCGGATCGGGCCTTTCTGTGATTGCCGGTACATCATGGCGATATTATATAGGGGAGTATAGTGAAACCTCATTCGATCGCCCCTCCTACACCTCTCAGACTTTTGCGCACCTGGCGGATAGCTATCTTCAGACCAGCTGGCAACCAATTTCCGGACTCGAACTGGATGCGGGTGGCCGGATTTACTTTTACAGCCCTGATTTAAAATTCCGTTTTGCCCCACGGTTAAAGGCCCGCTATACGTTGTTCGATGCCCTAAGCATCTCTGCCGGATATTCTGTGAACTACCAGTTTCTTCATAAAGTGTCTATACAAAACAGCACGTCTGCTGACGTATGGATTTTATCCACTGAAGATCAGGCGCCTGCCCACTCCCGGCAGGTTACGGTAGGAGTGCAGTTTGCTCCGGATCCGCTGTTCTATTTGCGTGCTGAGATCTACCAAAAAAACTATGAGAATGTTCGGTTCCACGAGCTCAACACTCAAACTCTCTCCAATACCTTCTCGGGGACGCCGTGGTTTTATCAGAATGATGGCGATGCACGCGGGCTTGAGCTCATCCTGCGCAATCGCCTCAATAGGTTTACGCTTTCACAATCATACACCTGGTCGGAGATATCCTATGAAAATCCATTTTTACTGGAGGGTGATTCATTTTATGCAGAATGGGACCGGACACACTCCTACAACGCAGTACTTGAATCCCGGTTATCCAATCGTTTGCAGCTCTACCTTTCCTGGGTGTCGATGGGCGGGGCGCCGAACGCGCTTGCTACATTCGGCAACGACAGCCGTGAACGTCTTGATGCATATCACCGGCTGGATGCCACCCTCTCCCATAATCGCCGGTTTAATAATGAATCTTCACTCGAGATCAGCCTATCTGTCTTTAACATTCTCGACCGTGAAAATGTATGGTACAGAACCTATGATTTTAATTTTGATGAAACACGAACCATACCACGGCTGAACCCTGTACCGGTTGATGTTCTGGATCTCGGGTTTCAGCCCTCTTTCAAAGTGCAGTATACGTTTTAGAATATTGGTTCTGCCGGAGTATCAAAAATCATCAACCAACGTCAAAGGGTAAAATCGTCTTGAACGGCAAAAAAAAAGAGGCAGGATTGTATCCTGCCTCCTTTAGTGTTCTCAAACAATGACAGGCCCTCAAAAACCTGTCTTTGTTTTGCTCTCTCTATTCATATCAATTCTACTACAGCTATTCTGTAAGGTGTATTTAAATTGTTCTGTACATATTTATTTTCCTTTACAATCATCTTTCAACTTTTTTTCAAATTGTCCTTGTCCCCGCCGGCACTTTTCTCATCCCGTATTTGGCGCAGATAGGTATCATAATTCGAAATGACCGAACGCCCCTTCTCATAACCCATATCATTCAGCACTGACAGTAACGTATTTAGATTATCCTGAGTGTAAGATTCCATTAGCTGACCTCCTCATATCCACTTTTGATGATTGTTGAAATCATTTTAAATCGTTTTTTCGCTTTTATTGAATGACGCGAATGAGCCGGTATGATAATTGATTCACCTGTTTTCATGTGCGTAGGTTTTTTATTGATGATAACTTCTGCTTCCCCGTCAATAATCTGTATAAATGTATCAAATGGAACCGTTTTTTCTTCTAATTTCTCACCTGTATCAATCGAAATTGCGCTAATGTTTCCTGTCGATTTTTTAATAATTGTTTTAATCACAATAGAATCCGGTACATACTCAATGATTTCAACAATGATAAATACTTTCGACTTTTCATACTCAGTAGGTAAGATATTCATTGTCAATAAGTGAATGATTTACACAATTCACATTATATTTTTATTTATAATATGTCTTATTCTTCTTTTTTTTGCTCTATTTCTTCAATGAAAATTTAGAAAAAAAACAGATAGATTACATTACAGATCTTTTTTCGGTTATTACATATTTTACAGATTATAGGTTTTCGTACCGTTGGTGAGCATAGGAAGGCATCCCAATGGGTTAAAGCCTTCTATGAATCAAGACTTATGTACTAAATGCTTGAAAGAAGTTGGGCATTTTTGATAATACATGTCGTAGAAGAGACAGTCACCGGCCGCCCAACAAAGAACGTATGATCGATGGACCCTGGATAAGCTACGAATGGTTGCAACCAATAATTTTGCTCGCGATACCAAAGCGTTATGCTGGTTTGTAGGAGGCCTGAACTTTCAGAATGAACAACATCTATTCCCTGAAATATGCAGTGTTCGCTACCCCAGCCCTTAGTCATATTGTTGAAGAAACAGACAATGAATTCCGTATCCTCCTTTACTCAACACGATAACTTCTAAAAAGCTATGGCCTCACATTATCGTACATGTAATAAATTTGACCATCAGAAATAAGCATGCCGTCTTAGCCATTGAAAGAGACATTGGCTTAAATCAGAAAAAGCTTCTTAATGTATGCTTACAGATCTTCCAGATTTTTTAACCGTTTATCTTTCATCTCTTTAAAGTATGACGGAGTCAGACCGGTTATTTTTTTGAACTGGTTTGATAGGTGGGCCACACTGCTGTAGTTTAGTTTATAAGCGATTTCAGTAAGCGTTAGCTCATCATACAGCAATAGTTCCTTTGCCCGCTCAATCTTATGCGTTATTATGTAGTGCTGAATCGTGATACCTTTCACTTCTGAAAAGGTATTGGAGAGGTAGGTATAGTCATATCCCAGTTTTTTACTGATATAATCGGAATCATTCACTTTGGGCACTTCATCTGAATAGTGAATCATCTCGATAATCACGCATTTGATTCTTTCAACCAGAATATTCCTCTTGTCATCCAGGAGCTCCAACCCGGACTTACGCAAGTTGTTCGCAAGTCTTTCCATCTGCTCGTCAGAAATTCCTTTTTCGACTTCAATCACCCCCAAATCAATAGACTGACAGTTGATTCCGAGTCTTTGAAGCTCATCCTTAACCACCATTTTGCAGCGCAAACTGACCATGTATTTTATATAAAGTGTAATGGCGATTTGGTTTTTGAGGTTAATTCAACAAATAATTGGAGAACGAATAGCAGAATGTTTAATCAATAAACATTACATAATGATAAATAAATAATCTCAACATATAAAATCACTTATAGAATAAACTACAATTAGCCTGAGTTCGATTAACAAATCAAGTTATTGAAAGTCCCCCCTCATAAAAGGGGGTTGTTCACCAGAATTTTGGAAAACCCGATGATCACCCCTCTTAATCTGAGGCTGTCCAAAAAGTATTTTCCACGGAATCCGATTAAATAATTTAGGAATCTTCTTCTGACTCACCCTATTTCCCTCTCTATCTAATGGAGAGGGATTTAAAGTCTAAATTGTTTAAGCTTAGCAACTTTTTTATGTTCCTTTATGAGCAGCCTCGGAATCGCATATGCTCGAAGCCCCTTATTGGGGAAGTCTTCTGCATTCGTATTTTATAATCGAACTCAGATTATTGGATTTTAAATATAGGCTTAATAAAGTCCGTTAATGTTACATATTTTACAGATTTTGGATTGTTTTTTCCCATATACCACCTCATGAGACAGATATTTCTGAAGGTCTGATAAAACATCATATATGGTCTGCTCTGCCCCACTCAATATCCCGAAACTTAGGAAATGATGTAATAGAAATATACCACCAAAAACTAAAGATATGTGATATATGGGATACTTTAGTGGGACGGTCTTTCACCACAGAAAGCAACACCGGCTATAGCATACTAAGAGTTGGTCAGCTGTTGGTTCAAGTATTCAAACTTACACCATGTTATAGCACGTCCCGAGCACTGCTATTAGTAACCTATCCAATTATAGAGCCTTGCACCCCCACCCTGATGGCGTTTTCATCATCTCTTTCCTTCCAAATCGTGCCGGCTGATACCACGTTTTTACTCCGGGGCTAAACCTTTGGGGGTCAAAATAGGGAAGCTGCACGCAATCCACATTGGCCTCGAATGATATTGGATACTCCAAAGCTTCATAATAAGTAGTATTCAGCGTGTTTAATGTGTCGACGTACGTCCCTACTACATCCAAATCATATACCGAAAGGGTGATGGTAGTATAAATACGTTCAGCCAGCCGGTTAAATGTTTGATCAGCCATCCCACCGGCAATGCTCAATGGCAAGGTTTTGGGATCACTCTCAAGCAAGCCAAGGCTATCGGAATCTATATACGATAAATGAAGGTTTTGTGGCGAAGCAAGTAGGACATGGGTCAATGGCTGTATGTTTTTCACCATTGCGGGAGTACCATTGTCGCAGGTCGAAAGGACTACAAGGCTGAATTTTTCATTACTATTCAGAAGGAAATGCTGCATCCCATTGGTGAAAGATTCTGTATTTACCTGTATGTTCGGCAATGTGCGGTGATAATTTTTACCCCCATCGTTGGGGATTTCATGCCCATAATACAAGAAATAAGCTGGTAGGTTCTTTTCGGCCGTTTTAGAGGTGTAGGCATTATAGAGATGAGCTTCCTTCATAAGAAAAGGATCATCTTTATCACTGTATTTATCTTCCCTTACTTTATAGCCATTTCTGTAATAATACAATCGGCTGCTTTTCCGTGGGAAAAGTCCGAGGAATCTCTTTTGAGGTAGTTG
>Ga0136598_1000651_pt1 | contig 15715 bp, 9 predicted proteins | sample AntRauTorcE11899_FD_104790 | JGI IMG/M metagenome (GOLD analysis project Ga0136598, IMG submission 104790) | Saline lake microbial communities from Rauer Islands, Antarctica - Metagenome Torckler E11 #899 | ecosystem: Environmental > Aquatic > Non-marine Saline and Alkaline > Saline | place... | reverse complement strand
GATATGTGTTATCTGGCAATTGGTCTACAACCTGTGGGTTAGGACCATAAAAAGTGGTTTGTTGAATCGATTGTTTACACGCTGTGTAACCACTGAAAACAGCCCACAAATCAGGAGTCCCCTCCCCGGGTTGCGAGCTTAACAACTCCATATAGGATGGCAATAATGACGATGGCCACTATCAACATGATTACGATTTCTTTGCCTGAAACACCCATTTATGCACCTCTTATTTTTAGTTAAACCATTTTTGGATCTGTATCTAAAACATACAGACCGGCAAAGGCGATTCAAAAAATCAAAATACGAAGCCGGAATCACCTGAAGCTACTCAAGCATTAATAAACTGATTAGGATTCTTCTTTTTCAGCGAACACTCATTTTGAGACGTAAAACGCAGACAGGCCCGGGACGATTGTATTATCAAACAAGCTGAACAGTTCCCGCCGGTAGCTTCTCGTATTTGAGGCTCCAATTCTCGTTGTAACCGCGATAATAGCCTCAATTTTGGGGATTATTAAGATATACTGGCCGCCGTTTCCAAATGCGTAGACCATCTCAAAGCCTGCGGATTCTCTGCGAAACCAAAGATAGCCGTAGTTGGTAACGCCGGGTCGTCGTCCGGTAACAGGTTTTACTGACTCCACAATCCAGTCCGGAGATACGATCTGCTCACTGTTGTACACGCCCATATTCATCATCATCTCCCCGATTTTTATCATGTCACGGGGTTGCAGCGCCATGTTATTTCCTCCCATATAGTAGCCCTGAGGATCTCGATCCCAGCCACCGACCCGAATATCCATCGGTTCAAACAGGTACCTGTTGGCAAATGTCCGCGTAGACATTCCCGACGCCCGAGTCAGTATCACAGAAAGCAGATGTGTATTCCCGGTACTATAGTCACGATCAATGCCTGAGCGCCCGGTCATGGGCTGGTTCAGCTTGTAATCAATCCAGTTATCACTGATCACCCAGCGTCCATAGCTGCGCCGGCTGGTTGAAGCCAGTCCGCTTCGCATCGTTAACAGATCGCCAATCGTAATCGCCTCTTTCAGTGAATCAGGATTGCTCTCAAAATAGTCAGGAAAAAACTCATCAATCGTCTGATCAACTCCTTCAAGATACCCTTCATCGATTGCGATGCCGACAAGTATAGACAGCACACTTTTTGACGCGGATTTGATATTATGCGTTAAACGGGCGTTCATCCGCCCGAAATACTCCTATTCGATAAGTTCACCTTCCTGGTAGATTAGCAGACTGCTGATGGGGCCGAGGTTATCCGCAGAACCAGCAAGGGTTGCCAGCGAGTCTCTTGTAAATTCGCGTGACGTATTCCGTACCTCGCTTCGTGTATCCGGACTCTCTGTTACAGGTTCTACACGTTTGGAAGCTTCGCTCATCTCAATCGGGGTGTCTATCAAAAAAGCTGATGCAGCCAGAGCAACAATCAGTAAAAGAACCAAAAACAGAGCCCATCCGGTAATTGTCGGTTTACCACTCATATATGTTTACTTCGATTCAAAAAAAACCTACTAACTAACCAATAAATTCCTTGCCACACAACCGATTCGTCATGCTCTTAGGTTCCATGAATCTTACCCACACCTTAAAAACCCGGGCGTCACAAGTAAATTTCAATTACTACCGGCAGGTGATCCGATGGAAACCGTCCACCATACTTATCGTCAGCAATTAGGTGCGATACTACCTCTAATTCATCACTCACAAAGATACAATCAATTCGTGATTCATCCGGCCGCAGGGTCTCCCAATCACTAAATGAGGCTGTGGGCCCTTTGTGGCCGCTTTTTGACTCGTACCGTGCATCACTTAGCTGCGGAGAGCCGGTCATTACAGAGTACACCTCAGACGTTTCCGGGACGTTAAAATCTCCGGTCACAATAATCGGCAGATTGTTTTCAAGATCTTCAACAAACTCAGTAATCATCTTAGCGCTCTCTACTCGTGCAGTCTCTCCGATATGATCAAAATGAGTATTGACAAAATAGAACTCTCGGTCAGATGTCATGTCTTTAAATCTTGCCCATGTCACAATCCGTGTTATCGCGGCATCCCACGATTTACTACCCGGCCGGTGAGGCGTTTCTGACAACCAAAACGTGTTAGTCGATACCAGCTCAAACCGATCGGTGTTATAAAAAATGGGGGAAAATTCACCTCTGTCTCTGCCGTCATCCCGGCCCACACCCACCCACGAATATGCAGGCATCCGGGTTTGAAGATCATCAAGCTGATGTCTGAGCGCTTCCTGAACGCCAATGATATCCGCCTCGTATACCCCGGCCATCATATCCGCAACGTGATCCTTTCTGTTGGGCCATGCGTTTATTCCGTCACCCGGATTATCATACCGAATATTGTAGGACATTACGGTTATTGAGTTCGGATTCTCTCGATCCGTGTTTTCTTGTGTCTGGTATTCCATGGTGAAAAGAGAACTTGCGATCAATATAAAACTGAATGCGATTTTCATTGAGGATTCTTTGATTTATAGGTCAATTGGTTTACTCCGATTTGCCATCCAGAGTTGTTAAATACTCTACAAGATCTCGAAGCTCTTCGCGACTCAGCATGCTTCCCATAGCCGGCATACCGGATGGAGAGTTCTCACGATCGTCAATATCTGTTTTGTTCACAATCTGTTCAGTGCTGTTGTTTTGCACGGTGATCTGCTTATCAGTTTCAGCGCTGATCATCCCCCGAATAGTTGATCCATCTGAAAGGATGAGCGTAACCGATCCGTAACCCGGAGCGATACGAGCACCGGGGTGCACCATAGACTCCAGAAGTTGTCTGCGTGACAGATAACCCCCGGCATTTGTCAGATTCGGACCAACGTTGCTCCCGTCTCCGTCAACAGCGTGGCACCTAATGCACTGTGCAGCCGCGTTTTGAAAAAATAGCGATCTTCCTTCGTCTGCACTGCCACCGTAGAGTGATTCGCGGTATACAGATACAGAATCTGATTTCTCTTTTTTGGCTTGATAGGTCGTTAGCTTTTCATTCAACGCCCCACTCTTTACAGACTCCGCCGCCAGCACGAGATCGAGCTCTACTTCCTTTGCGATGTTATCACTCAGCAGCAGATCCATTTGGGCAGTGAGAATGGATTGCGCTGAAGGATCCTCCATCTGTCCAAGCAATCGATAAGCGGTCTGACGCTCTTCAGTCGAACCGCCCTGAAGTACGCTTTCCATGATGCCAGTCATTGTTTCGGGCGGCAGCTGAAGTCCGGGCACACTTTGAAGTGCACGCCCGCGAACACGTTCATTTTCATCGTCGAGCGCCACATAAACTGAGCTTTCGATACCAGAATAACCGAGGCCGGCAAGCGCCTGTAGCGATGCCATGCGAACTTCAGGCGCCGGATCATTTTCAAGTAGTGGCAAAATCGAGGGTATTGTTGATGTCAAGTCCAGTGCGCCGGCAATTTTCATGGTCGACAGTCTAATCGATGACTGGTCGGATGCAATCATCTCTTCGAAACGTGGTTCAACAGCTCTGATCGCATACTCAGGGTTATTTTTTATAGCGCCCCGCGGATCACCGGTCACCCGATCCAGCACTGACGGATCAGGCCAGACTGCAAGTGTTTCCAAAGCTTCAACTTTCAGCTCTTCCGACGCATCACTTCTCAATGCATATGCCGCGAGCCTGTCGGCAGCATCTTGCGTCCCCAGATATAAAGACGCGTTGATCGCACGCCTTAACAGCGGCTCATTCACAAATCGATCCTGTTCAAGCATGGCTGAAAGCTCGTCCAGGCCCTCTTCGATCATAGTGTCATCATTGATAGCCCGTGCCGCATTTGTGACAATAAACTCATCCTCATCATCCAAATACTCAACTGCTCCTGAACTTTCAAGCCTGTTCAGCGCTACCAGTGCTGCAATTCTAACCGCCCGTGAGGGATGATCAGACATAGCCGTCAGCTTTTGTTCGTTGCCAATGCGTTCCAGCGCAATTGCCCCGCCGTGACGCAGGTACACATCATTATCATTGTTTTCTTCCAGCATTTTGATAATCGGATCAAATGCCGGCTGCCAGGTCAATCGACCCAGAGCTTCAGCAGCGAAAAACTGCACGCGCAGTTTATCATCCTCAAGCAGCGGTATCAGCGATCCGGCGGCCGGCTCATACCGAACATCGCCAAGCATTTTTGCTGCCTGTGCTCTGATCTCAGAATCGTCGTCATCAAGATACGAGATGAGAAGTTCGGCAGCGTCAGGTGACCGACGGGCGATCTGTGCAACACCCCAGATACCGTGAACCCGTGCCAGCTGGTGATCCCGTTGAGCGATTGATTCGAGCAGTGTGTATGTGTCTGATCTGTCTGAAAGCTCAAACTGTGCTTTTTTCCTGACTCTCATATCCGGATGCTTCAATAAATCACGCAGACCTGCCGCCGGTGTATCAGAAAAATCATCTGCCAAAAGAGCTTCCGTTTCACTGCGAAGAATTCGGTACGATTCATCACTGCTTTCACTGTCCAGCTTCCAGATTCTTCCTTTTTGCTTCAAATCCCAACCTTCAATCCAGTCGGGAAAGTAGAGCGCTCCGTCAGGCCCGAAATCAAGGCTTGTAGGCAGCAGACCCTCCAGAAGCAAGTGCTCGCTTTCAAGTGAAAAGGCCGCTCCGTCTTCTTTCAGGCGAAATGCATACACACCGGAGTTCGCCGGCGTGCCAACGAATTTCCCGATAAAAAAGGTGTCCTGCCACTTTCCGCTCAACGCCGTTCCCGGATTGTATGCCATGCCGGAGTGACCGCTTGAATAGCTGTCCAATGGCGGAAGAAGGTGAGCCGCCTGTGTTTCGAACCGTGGTTTAAAGTATTCCTCATCCATCAGCACCTTATAGTCGTTGTTTTTCGGATCACCATATTTTCCAAACTGCCAGTTGAGGCGCCATCCGCTATCTGAACCGTTCACCAGGTAGACCAGCCGCTCATGCTCACCCGCATGATCACCGTCGTTATCGATCGTTATGAGATTACCGAATTTATCAAACTCAAACTCATGTGTGTTTCTCAGGCCCGACGCGAAGACCTCGAAGTTACTGCCATCCGGCTCAGACCGGACAATAACGCCCTGCCGTGGGTAGTGCCATCGTTTTCCGTTTTGATCTTCCACGCTCATCCCTACATCACCAATCGCCCAGTAAATGCGGCCATCCGGGCCTGTGATTAGCCCCGACATGCCGTGACCGCCAAAGCCAATATTCGTCCCAAACCCGTGGGCAATAGACTCTTTTTGATCTCCGTATCCATCACCGTTTGTGTCCCGGATTCGCCAGAGGTCAGGTGAAACACCAAGAAACAGATCTCCATTTTGTGAAAGCACGGCTCCCGCCACATCCGTATTCTCCTCATGAAAGTCACGAATTACTTCCATCGAACGGTTGGCGTGTCCATTACCGGTGAGATCCTCAAGCCTGAGAACCGACTCTTTATTTACGGTCAGATCTCGATAATCATGGCTTCCGTCACCGTTAAAATCTTCCAGCCAGTTGTTTTGATCGCTGTTTGAAGGAGCCAGTTTACGGTGAATGAAATCTTTTTTATCCCCGGCTGTTTCAAGGACGATCGATTCAATCATCCAGTCGCTGTGGCCCCGGATATCGAACTCGGAAGTCCGCCGTCGTTCTGTAACCGACACAAACACCCTGCCCCGGTCATCCACATCAATCCCAATAGCATCGCCTAACAGTTTTTCTGATGCCCAGAGCGAGACGCTGAAACTATCGGCAAGTGTGGGCGACATCTCTGAATGTACCTGTGTGGCGTACTCTTCGGCCTCCTGATCCGTAACTGATATCACTACCGGCTCCTGAGATTCCCCGATGCACCCAGAATATAAAACGGTCAACAGAATTAAAACGGTGCTAAAAAATCTTTTCATAGAAACAGGGCTCAGCTAATCAATCAAAAAAAAAATAAACAGTTTTATAGTTTTCCAGCTGCCCACATGATGCCATTGGCAAGCGTATCGAGGAAGACATCGGTTTCAAAAACCTCATTTGTGTGCCCCAGAGTTGTGGCAAACACTCGGTTTCCGTCAATTTCATGCGTCCATGTAACCGTGTGATAGGCTTCCGTCTCAACACCATAAGCACGGGCAAGTGGCGTAATGTCTCCCCAGACCTCCTCCACTACATAGAGCTCATCATCAGGGTTAGACCACTTCTCAGGAAAATCCTGCATGATAGGATGGTCAGCAGCCACATTTTCAACCTCAAACCCGCGCTGCTCTTCATGCCACATCGATTGCTGCCCCACAAATTGAAACCACGGCGTGGCCGGCTCTGCATACCGGTAGCTTTGAATTGAAGAATGTATCAGAACGGCGGGTGTATCCTTGTGATATTCTACAAATGACTCGATAAACTCAGCATCCGTCACCCGTCCGAATCCTGTATTGTGAACCACAAGGTCGTAATTATCTGCCCAGTTCTCTTCTTTCAAAACAGACACGTGGTAGTCCGGTTCTTTATTGCCTTCATGCACAACGGTCCACTCAAAATCATCGCCGAGCCGTTCCTTCATTCCACTGATAAACAGCTCTTTCTGGGTTTCGTAATCGTGCCAACCGCCACCGGTGATGTAGAGTGCCCGAACGGGGTCGTCCTGAACCGCTGTACAGGAGAGTGTAGTGATTGAGAAAAGTGCAATAATGAAGAGTTGCTTGAAATGGTGAATCATATGTATTATCTCGTTTTGAATTTTCTGTAGATAGAAAAAAATAACCGAATGAGTCAAAATGACGGGCTGAGTTATTGATTATTTACATCTGAACCCAGCTCATGTCATGCCGCTAAGTTAATGAATTAAGTCCACCCCCCAATACCGTCAACCAGAATAACTGTTTTGCCTGTTCTACAGCTGACGGTCAACTCTTCAAATCATGACCTTCGGACTCATCCTCTGAGTCATCAGACCAATGTTTTTGAAGGAAGTATCCGATTAAAAGGAGCAGTGCGCCAAAGCCCATAAAAAGTGGGATTCTCAACAAAGGGCTCGTCTGGCTGAGATCGACGAAAAACAGCTTTGCAACGACTACCAGAATAGTTACAATGCCGACACCCCGGAGTTTCGGCTGTTTGAGCCAAAAGCCAGAAATAAGAATCGATACCGCGTAAATCCCCCAGGCCACCGACGTAACCATCTGCCCGTATTCGAGCGGTGTCAGCTCGTTTGTAAGCCAGCCAAGGACGCCGATATGCGCAACCAGCCGGTATAAATCTGCCGTCCTGGAATTGCTCAGGTAAAGCGGGATGATCAGTCCGGTTGAAACAAGGAGCAATAGTTCTGATAGCGACTGCATATTCAAAAGCGGAATCCCGTCTGCAGTTGAGAATAGTGTGATGCCGCCCATCAAAAACCACGCAATAAATACAAGCAAATGAGATCCCAGGGAGACAATCTTGCCGCTGTATCGTGTTGCTGCGTATCGCAGGGCCACTGCTTCGAGTGTCACTACAACAAGCAGCATGTTGCCTTCGAAGAACAAGAACATTGCCTGCGTAAACAGCACAAGAGCACTAAACATATGGGTGGTTGACAAATCCCTGAACCCGGCCCGTCTCAGCGGAAAACAGAGACTTGCGGTTATCAAGGATCCAGCAAGAGCCAAAAACCCGAGGTTTAGGTCAGTCAGAGACCAAACGCCATGAGTGTACTGAACGGCCAGAACGGGAATAAGCAGGGTCAACGCCTGAATATGCTGATTCTCTTTGAGCCGTGGTTTGTCAGCCTCCAGTCGCTCTGTATCCTCATCGCTCCCAACTTTAACCGGTCCGTTTTTCAGCTCCTTTACAACGGGAAGCAGCCAAACGAGTCCCAGCATATAAAGCAAGCTGCTTTGCAGGATCCAACGATCGATGAACAGCGGCTCCGTCACGTCTAAAATGTTCGTTATAAGTGCAATAAGCAAAATCATGCTGCCGCCAAGAAACATGCTCCAGAGTAGCGATCCCCACTCTTTGAATTGATAAATGGCTGCGGCACCGGTCATGATAGTGCAGGAGTAAAGCATCAACAACAATATTGAGCCTTCGCTCTCATACAGCATAAATGGTGTGGCGAGACCTCCAAAAGTACCGATAAGTGCGAGGGTGGATGAATTCTGACGAACGGAGGTTCCAAATGAAAGGACGGTTACCGCAATCATAAAACTGAACGCGACCGGGTATGTGATGAAACTGTAGAGTTGAAATGTGGCGAAACCCGTAATATAGAACGCCCCTATTCCGGCTCCCATCAGGAACTGCCGAATTGTATTTCCCGAAAACTTACTAAATCCAAGCCAAAAGAGGCTCGTCCCGATCAGCAGGCCAAATGTGCTTCGTATCGGCGGAATTAGCCATCCCTGATCTATTGAATAGTTGAACAGGAAAACGACTCCCAGCAGCAGTAATCCCACACCCAGCCAATAGAGCCAATTCTCTGTGAGTATTGCCGGCACAGTGATCCGGTCCTGAAATGTACCGCGTTGTGTGCGATTCTTTTCCGTTCTTGACGTCGAACGCCGACTCTCCCTTTCAGATGATGCATCATGCCTGCGGGCTTTTACCTGTTGCCTCTCACCGACAAGTTTCTCGAGATACTCGACCCGTTTCTCAAGTTTCTCTATCCGATCCTGTTCAACTTTATCTGACTCTTTGTTTCCCATCCATCAATACAATTTGTTGAAGAATGCACCTTACTTATGACGTTCTCATTAGCTGTACAGCATCCCGGCCTACAATATTACGAAGTCCATTAAGTAACTCATTATTTGGCTCCACTACAAACTTCCTCACGTTCATCCTGAGTGGGCCCTTCGCATGTTTACTCTCAACACTGAGCGTAACAGGCGTTTCTCCTTTATGAATGCTCATGAGGGTCGCCATTTCGGTGAGGTCGTCATGCGACAGAGAACTAGTCCGCAGCTGAAGCTTCAGCATCAGTTGATTCTGAAATTTCTCTCTCAGATTTTCAACCCGCTCAAGCATATTTGCCATAATTTTAGCGGGTCCGCCCCGCGTGCTAAGAGTTCCGTCGAGCAGCACAATGGTGTCGGCTGACAGAAGACCCTGGTGGCGGTCGAACACTTCACTGAACACCAGCACTTCCATGGCACCATGCAGATCTTCAATCTGAACAAACGCCATTGGCCGTCCTTTTTTATCCGTCACCTGTTTTACATTGGTGATGATCCCCACAATTTTGACCTGCTCCCGGTCGTTCATCGCTGAGATTTTATCATCAGCAAGTGTATGTGAGGCGAACAGGCGAATATCTTCCCGATAGCGGTCCAGCGGGTGACCGCTGAGGTAGAATCCAATCAGCTCCCGCTCTCTGTTCAGCCGTTCAATGTTCGACCATTTCGGGCAGTCCCTGAGCTTGGGTTCATCCAAAGAAATCCCGTCGGCCGTTTCGCCGCCGAACAGGCTTGCCTGGTTCATGCGTTCTTCATCCTGTTTACGCGACGCATAGCTGATCACATCTTCCACACTTGCCAGTAGCTGCGCTCTGTTTTCATGAAGTGTATCAAACGCGCCGGCCTGAACCAGACTTTCAACGGTTCGCCGGTTGCAGACGCGGGTATCGATACGGGAGGCAAAGTCGAAAATGGTTCGGAACTCGCCCCTCTCCTTTCGCTCCTCGGCAATCTGTTCGATGGCGCTGCTCCCAACGCCTTTAATAGCTGACATCCCGTATTGAACACGTCCGTCACGCACCACAAATTTTCCTTCCGCGGTGTTTATATTTGGCGGATCAACGGGAATATCGAGCCGCACACACTCCTCAATAAAGAACGACACTTTTTTGATGTCGCTCATATTGTGGCTCAGAACAGAGGCCATATATTCAGCCGTATAGTTGGCCTTAAAGTACATGGTTTGATAGGCCACAACCGAGTAAGCCGCGGAGTGAGATTTGTTAAAACCGTAGCCGGCAAACAACGCCATTTTGTCGAATACGTCTTTTGCTACCGCTTTGCTATACCCTTTCTCCTGAGCCTGCCGCATAAACTTATCTTCCTCCGGCGGCAGGAGATCGGCTTTCTTTTTACCCATGATTCGCCGCAGCACATCAGCTTCACCCAGCGAGTAGCCGCCCATCTTCTGCGCTACCATCATAATCTGCTCCTGGTAGACCATAATTCCGTGCGTCGGCTTCAGTATTCCCATCAGATCATCGTGCGGATATTCAACGGTTTCCTCACCGTGTTTCCGCTTAATGTAGTCAGGTATAAACTGCATCGGGCCGGGCCGGTACAGCGCGTTCATGGCGATCAGGTCATTGATTGTTTCCGGCTTGAGATCCTTCAGGTGCTTCCGCATCCCTTCTGACTCAAACTGAAAGACGCCAACCGTCAACCCTTTCTTGAAAAACTCGAACGTTGTTTCGTCATCCAGCGGTATGTCGTCCAGATCGTACTCGGTTCCGTGATTATCTTTAACCTGCTGAATGGCTGTTTTGAGGATTGAGAGAGTTTTCAGGCCCAGGAAGTCCATTTTCAGCATCCCGGCGTCTTCAATCACCTTGCCGTCGAACTGCGTAACGTACAGATCGGCGTCTTTGGCCGTAGCAATGGGAATATAGTTTGTGAGTTTATCGGGAGCGATAATCACGCCGGCCGCATGAATTCCCGTATTCCTGACCGAGCCTTCCAGCGTCTCCGCCATCTGAAGCGTCTGTCCTTCCAGGTCATCCCTCTTTTTGATATCGTTCAGCTCACGAACTTCCTTGAACGCATCTTCGAGAGAGATTCCGATGGTTTCTGGAATCAGCTTGGCAATACGATCGGCATCAGGCAGCGGCAGGTCAAGCACGCGGGCTACATCACGAACGGACGAGCGCGCGGCCATCGACCCAAATGTTATAATATGAGCCACCTGCGATTTGCCATATTTGTCAACCACGTAATCGATCACACGCTGTCGGCCGTCATCATCAAAATCAATATCGATATCAGGCATCGACACACGCTCAGGATTCAGAAACCGCTCAAACAGGAGGTCATAGGCAAGCGGATCGATATTGGTGATGCCTGTGCAGTAGGCCACTACAGAACCGGCGGCTGACCCGCGACCGGGCCCCACAAACACATCCATTTCATGTGCAGCAGCGATAAAATCCTGGACGATGAGGAAGTAGCCGGCAAATCCCATTTTTCGGATGATGTTCAGCTCATGGTCAATCCGCTCCAATACCTCATCATTTAGATCGTCATAGCGCTCTTTGGCGCCTTTAATCGTGAGATGGCGCAGATAGTCATCTTCGGTTTTAAATCCCTCGGGAAGACTGAAGTTCGGCAGAATCACGTCCCGTTTTAACTCAATCGGCTCAACCTTGTCTACTATCTCCTGAGTATTGGTTATCGCCTCGGGCAGGTCGGCGAAGAGCGCCTTCATCTCTTCCTGCGTTTTGAAATAAAACTTATCGTTAGGAAACCCAAACCGGTACCCGCGGCCACGGCCTATTGGTGTGCTCATCAGCTCGCCGTTGTCAATACAGAGCAGGGCATCATGGGCTTTCGCGTTCTCCTGCTCCATGTAAAAGACGTTGTTGGTGGCAATCACTTTGATGCCGAATTTTTCTGCAAACCTCAGAAGAACCGAATTCACGCGCTCCTCCTCTTCAAGCCCGTGCCGCATCAATTCGATATAGAGATCGTCGCCAAACAGGTCGTGCCACCATTTCAGAGCTTCCTCAGCCTGCTCCTCCCCTTTATTCAAAATCAAATCAGGCACTTCTCCCTGCAGACCACCGGTCGTCGTTATCAGCCCGGGACGATATTTTTTAACGAGCTCCCGGTCAATCCGCGGAAATTTGTAGTAATACCCTTCAATAAAGCCAAGCGAACTCATCTCCGCCACATTTTGGTATCCCTCGCGATTCTTTGCCAGGAACACCTGCTGGTACCGTTTGTCGCGGTGATCGCGCGTAAATTTCTTCTGATGACGGTCTTCCACGAAATAACACTCGCACCCAATAATCGGCTTGATGCCGGCATCGTGCGCTTTCTGAACAAAGCTGAACGTGCCGTACATATTACCAAGATCGGTCAGCGCCACGGCGGGCATTCCGTCCCGTTTCGCTTTCAAAATTAGATCATTGATTCCGGCTGCGGCTTCGAGCACCGAAAACTTGGAGTGCGTGTGGAGATGGCTGAATGATCCGATAATGGCTGCGGCATCAGCGCCGGCTACCGGCAGATCTATTGAGGAATCATCATCTTCGTCGTCACCCGTGATACCTCTCTGTTTAAGATCTTCAACCTTGGGCATATAATGGCCCTGATCAATCAGATCAGACGACTTCTTTTCCAGCTCGAGGTTAGTAGGCAGCTGTGGCTTAATGACCCGAAGGCGCACAAGCTCCAGAAATGCCCGGGCTGTGGCGTCCACATCAGCGGCTGCGTTGTGAGCCTCCTCAAACCCGACATCAAACAGCTTATCGTGAAGCTCGGCCAGTGTGGGCCACTTGTAGCGCCCGCGCCCGCCTGGAATAGCGCAATATTCGGTCGACTCATCCTTGGTATCGATGTCGATTTTTTTGTCCAGCGGATTGTCTCGTTCCAGCCGCAGGTACTCCGATCCCATGATGTTCAGATCGAACTCCAGGTTGTGGCCAATCACAAACGTGGAGCGTTCAACATCTTTGTTAAACGCATCCATCACATCAGCCAGCGGCACCCCTTCCTTGCGGGCCCGCTCGGTAGAAATACCGTGAACTTTCTCAGAGTTGAAGGGAATCGTAAACCCATCGGGCTGAACGATATAGTCTCCCTCAGAAATCAGTTTCCCGGTGTGATCGTGGAGCTGCCACGCCAGCTGAACACATCGCGGCCAGTTATCAAAATCGGATCGGGGAGCCGAATAGTTTTGAGGAAGCCCGGTGGTTTCTGTATCAAAAATCAGGTACATAAAAGAGGAGTTGCTGATAGAGTTTTTTGCTGAATCGACGGCTTAAATATAAATCAGATTTGAACAATTCACAGATGAAAATAGATATCATTTTCCAAGGTTGCCGAATATCGTAATAATGGGGTCAGATTTGCTGAAAATCACAAAAAAATTGAACATTATAACAAACAGGTATGTTGCTTTAAAGACTGCTTTACAATAATTAATGCTGACCAGACACAGTTGATACACAATTTTTTACATTTCAATGTGTTAATTTCACACCACCATTTTTATTTTTAGCCAAATATAACTGCCAAACTCTATCATCATGAAAAACACATTATGTTTTGTATTCGCATCATTAATTCTGTTTTGGTCAATTTTTCCAGCAACTTTAGATGCACAAGATCAGACAAGAAGCGTGACGAGTGAACAAATCAGGGATATGGCCAGAACAACTAGTGTTCCCGATATGCGCACAGTTACAGTGGAGGGTTCACCTTTTCTTAGTGAGGATTTTGCTAACGGTTCCATTGTACTCTCTAACAATCGAACAACCAACGTACTCCCACTGAGATACAACGCTTACGAGGGCTCTCTCCAGTTTCGTGAAGGGCAAGATATTTTTTCAATTGCCGATCAAGATGTGAAAGAGTTTGAGCTCTATCTATCTGACAGAAACATCAAGTTTAAAAAAGGATTTAGCGCAGACAGGTTGGACCCTGATAAGTTTGTTGCATTAATGACTGATGGGGAAGCTTCCTTTATAGTTCTCTTCTCAAAAAATTTGCGTGAAGACATTTCCGGGTACGGCCAGGCAACACAGGTTCAGGAATACACAGATTCTAATGAATTTTTCGTTAAATTTGGAGATAACTCTCCTGATCGTCTTCGAAGCCTTAGCAGTAGAAGAGTTCTCAGAAGTTTCCCGTCCCACAGAGATCAGTTGGAACGTTATTCAGATCATAACAACCTTCAATTGGATCAGATAGTTGACGTGGCTAAACTCTTTTCACATTACAATTCTCTGCTTGAGGAATAAACGGCAACTATTTTCGGTTTTTACATCTAAGAGAAACGCTAATAACCTTTTTATAGAGTAGGAAGCGCCTTCTCCGCAATTTAAAATTAATATCATCTTTTGAATCGTCACTTTACCATGAAAAAAATATTATCGGTTTATCTGTTTTTGGGCTTGTTTTTAATGAACTGTTCTGGAACGACTCAGCAATTTATTTCTCCGGAGTACGAAAATGTACGGAGTCAAGAAACAGTCTCTCTACTTGTTATCCAAAAAGAAGATTTTTCAGACAAATTCCCAAACCATCGTTTTGGTGAGCTACGAATTAATGAACAACCTCTGTTCAAAGATCAGCTTCTTGACATTTTCCAGAAAGCAACTGGCGCAAACACTGAAAGTGAGTTTAAGGCAAATGATATTGACCAAACAAAGCTAAATCTGGATCTTCGAGAATTTACACAAGGTGGAACCAACCTGAAAATTATAGCCCCCGAGACCGGGACAGTTATTGAAACCGAGTATGAATCTCCACGTTTTGTAGTTATTCTTGATGGCTTCAGGTTCGACTCCTATGAAGAGCTTGTAGGAGGTGACTCCTATGCAGGGCACGAACCGGAAGTTATCCCGCGGTTAACGTTCGAAACAAACTACCTTATCTGGGACAACTCATACGGAGAAGCAATTGCCTGGGGATCCATCGATGCGGACAAGGTTATTGTGCTATCAAAAATTCAGGAGATGTATGAGTCAATTCTTTTCGAATCATTGCAAGACATGGCGCGAAAATCTCCATTTCCACAAAGCAAGATTTAAGAGCTTATAGTGAAACAATTAGCCAGCTCGTCAATATGTTAAGTGTTTAGACAAGGAGCGTTGCCTGCATCGATGTAGATTTTTCGTGACTCAATGAAATCCCGGTATTATGGCTACCCTTCCGTTCGGTGAATGTCAAGTCTTGGGAGCTCTTTCCGCTTGCAAATATGAATAACACTATTCCTTGATAAAACGGAACGACGCTGTGATTTTTTGCACGCATAATCAAAACGCAGCTTTACAAACCGCCCAGAAACTCAGACCATGCCTCACCATACATTCCACGAGACTGGCTGAACCCTGTATTGTGCCCGCCCTCCAGCTCTCTGAACATCACATTCTCACTGCCGGTCGTCTCTTGAGCTATTCGATACAGCGCTTCGCCGTGATGAAACGGGACAATGCGGTCGTTCCTTGCGTGCAAAATCAATATGTGCTCCGCCACTGAACGGCGAAGATCCGCATCCACCGGAAAATCAACCCCGACTAAAAACCCGGGAATAAATGGAAAGATATCAGTCGCGATCTCTTTGCCGCTGATAAATGCTGAGTCGAGCACAAGACCTGCCCCGTCAAATTCAGCAGCCTGGCGCGCAGCCACTGCACCACCCAGCGACCGACCAAAAAAAACCATGTCTCGTTCAGGTATGGATTGCTCATCCCTGAGGTAGCGCACGACAGCTTGTCCGTCGCGGTAGATTCCCTCTTCGGTGGGTGAGCCTTCACTTTTACCATAGCCGCGGTAATCGTAGAGGAATACAGCCGTGCCCTGTTTTGCAATCTCACCCGCGATGTCTACCCTCCCGCTTATATTTCCGGCATTACCATGCGAATACACAACAACGGGTTTATCTGATGGATCCCCAATCATCCAGCCGTGCAGCATCACACCATCTGATGTTTCCATCCGGTGCTCCGACCACTCCAGGTTCAGCCGGTCCGGCGTATCCCAAAGCTCCG
>Ga0136598_1000648_pt1 | contig 15727 bp, 18 predicted proteins | sample AntRauTorcE11899_FD_104790 | JGI IMG/M metagenome (GOLD analysis project Ga0136598, IMG submission 104790) | Saline lake microbial communities from Rauer Islands, Antarctica - Metagenome Torckler E11 #899 | ecosystem: Environmental > Aquatic > Non-marine Saline and Alkaline > Saline | place... | reverse complement strand
GACCTGGGGTGCCTCGACCTCCTGGGTTGCATTCGGGGGCTCGACGAGCGGGATCAGATGACCTTGCAGCTGCGAGAACAGGTAGAGGGAAAGACTCACCGTCGACGACGTCGCAGATCGGCAGGATTGTGAGCGGTCGACAGCGTCTCGCTCGATTTCTCGGCTTCTCGAGGCCGACGTTGTTGCACAGGTGCAAGTGAACTACGAGCACGGCGGGTACTACTCAATGTGTTTACCAGTCAAGGAGACGACCGGGCTCGTTGTCGTGGTACGGAATGATGGCACACACGATACGTATTCGATGATAGAGACAGTCGAAAACGGGGTATGGGAGGCTCAGAGGGCGATTGTGGGATTCAGTGAGGACCACAACGTCTATCAGCCGATGTGAAGTGGTATTGTATATAGATGGACGAAGAGGGCAATATCACTCGCCGAAGAGCTCTCATCGCCGGCGGCGCGGTTCTCGTGTTCGGCGGTGGTGTCGCCTACATCGGGTCGCGATCTGATGCGAGCGGACAACACTACGTCCCGGACACGACGCACGCTGGTTCCGGGACAACCGGGTTCGACGTCGACCTCGACGGCCGCCCCATCGCCGGTAAACGTGATGCGCCGGTGGACATCTACTACTGGACGGACTATCTGTGCCCGTTCTGCAAGCAGTTCGAGACGGAGACGCTCCCGGAGCTCGGCCGGAAGTTCCTCGACACCGGCGACGCGCGCCTGGCCGTGCTGCCCTACCCGAACATCGGAGCGTACTCGATGCCGGCGGCAGTCTGGGGGCGTTGCGTGTGGTCGCAGGTCGCCGAGAGCAACCCCGACGCGTTCTGGAACTGGCACTCGGCGGCCTTCGCCGAACAGGCGGACTCCGGCACGGACTGGGCCGACGAGGCGACGTTCGCCGCGGTCACCGAACAGACGGACGGCGTGGACCGTTCCGCGGTCGAGACCTGCCGAGAGGAACGCAGTTCGTCCATCCGGGCGCGCATCGAGCCGAACGTCGGCGTGGCCCGGGAGTCGAGAATCATGGGGACGCCCGGGTTCGTACTCTACAACCGTGACTCCGGGGCGGCTGGAAAGCTCGTCGGTGCCCACCCCTACGAGAACTTCGCCGAGGCGATCGAGAAGGTGATGGAGGCGTGACCGGGAACCGCGCCGCCGCAAATCGCGACTGGATTCGTGACCTCCACGACGCGCTCGGCTATCCGCTCACGTCGAACGCGCGATTGCTGGTGACCGCCGTCGTGACTGGCGCCACGTACGTCGTTCTGGTGTTGAGCTCGTTCCCGCAGTTCTCGGTCCAGGTGCTCGCGACCGACCCGACCGACGTCGGCTACGCGGTTACGGCGCTCACGCGCGAAGTGTACCTGACCACCGGCTACCTCGGGCTCGCGCTAGTCGCCGCGTACGCCGTCCTGACCGGTATCGCGGTGACCAACGCGCTCGCGCTGGTCCAGCGCGCGCGTCGCCGGAGCGCGTCGACGATCGTCGGCGTGCTTCCCGGACTGCTCGCCGCCGGCTGTGCGAGCTGTGGTGCGGGTGTGCTCGGCGCGCTGGGCCTCGTCGGTGCGATGGCGGCGCTGCCGTTCGACGGCAACCTCCTGCGAATCGGAGGAATCGGGCTGCTCCTCTTCTTCCTCGGTCGCGCAGGCGATCCACGGACGTGTTCGCTCAACGGAGCTGGGGGTGCATGACGGCGCCGCCACGTCCTCGGCTGCTCCGGAGTGTCGGCGTGAGCATCGGGGTGTTCCTCCTGTTCGGGGCGGTGACCGGCCTGTTGCCGAACCCGGTCTACGTGCGGATGGTTTCTCGAACCCCGGCGGACTACCTGTTCCTCGTCGCGACCGCGGCCTTCGCTGGCGCGTTCGTCTACCAGCGCTCGCTAGCCGAGGAGCCGATTGGCGACCGATTCGCCGCCGGTGGAATCGTCGGCGGATTCCTGGCGTTCGGCTGTCCAATCTGTAACGCCGTGCTGCTCGCACTGTTCAGCTCGTCGGCGCTCATGACGTACTTCGAGCCGCTCCGCCCGATACTCGGTGTCGTGAGCGTCGCGTGCTTCGCCGCGCTCCTGGTCTATCAGCGCCGGCGTTGCGAGGTGTGCTGACAGTACCGGCTGTGCGTGTAGCGCCAGGACGACAGCGGACCCTGACGCATATCGATCGACACTCGTCAGGGCTGTGTGAACTCTTCTGCGGCGAACCAGGTGACGATGCTGCTCTCACAGCGGTGGAGGATGTCGCTGCACGTCGACTTCGAGACGCTCAACGTCTCTGCAACGTCGGTGAGCGTCGCTTCGCGCGGAACGGCGTAGTATCCCTCATCGATCGCGACGGCCAACACCTCGTGCTGGCGAGGTGTCAGCAGCCGGTCGGCATTCGAGGAGCCGATTTCGACGACGGACTCGATGTCGTACTCGATGGCCGCCTCGTCGAGGTGCTCACCGAGTTCTGACAGTCGATCCGACGATGTCGTCAGTTCCCACGTCGCGCGCCCGGCAAGTACGGTGAACGGCAACTCGACGGGGACGCCTGCCTGCCACAGAGGAAAGAGGAGCGGTGGACTCGTCGTTTCGACTTGAACGAGCGCAGTCCGCTCGCGCTTCCAGAGCAAGTCGGCATCAACGACGTCCGGTTGGCCTCGAACGTCCACGAGGATGTCGATGAGGTCGGCACTCTCGATCCGGAGGAGTGCGATTCCTGCGTCCTCGCCTGCAAGCGCGGTCACGACTTCGAACGTCGTTGCGTCGTAGGACGTCGACAAATCGCGAATCCAGACATCCGACGGCAGGGAAATAGAGAGGTGGGCACGGGGCATACTAGAACGTCGTCACTGGGATGCCTTGAACTACTCCCTGACATGTTCGAGTTATGCCCACATGTTCGAACACATCCGACAGGTTCGTCCGAACTGGTACCCGGATCGGACGATGATTCTGGGGCAGGTGTTCACGACGATGCAAACACGAAACAACCCGTTCCTTCTCATGGCCGTCCTGTATCTATCCGTCGGCTTGCTGGCCGTCATCGGAAAGCTGGGCGTCGAATTCGGAGCGGTCGACGCGTTGCCACGGCTCCGCTGGTTGACGATCCACTTCGTCACTATCGGGGGGCTGACACAGGCGCTTTTCGGCGTACTCCCGACCCTCGCGGGTTCTGCGTCCGCAACGACGGCCGCGACCAACCGGAACAGGTGGTTCCAGTGGCTTACACTGAACGCGGGATACCCACTCGTCCTGATTGGGATGGCGACCGGCAACACGACGACCGCTGCAGTCGGTGCGACGCTCGTCCTCACGGCCCTCGGCGGGCTGGTGGTGGCGGTCTTCCGGGCGAGTACGTCCGGCGACCGAGGAACCCGGTTCTTCAGAACCGCACCCTGGTTCCTGGTCGTCGGCATCCTCGCCGCGTTCGGGATGCTGTTGAACCTCCACGGGCCCGGCGAGTACTTCGGTTCGATCGAGGCACACGTCCACGCCAACGTCTGGGGCTTCCTCGCGCTCGTCGCAGCCGGCACACTCCTCACGTCGATCCCGCACCTGTTCGGAGCCGACCTCCGGTACCCGCGGCTCCGCAGCGTCACCTACTGGGGGGTCACTGTTGGGGCGGCGGGACTCGTCGCCGGCCCGTGGCTCGCGCGCCACGAACTCACGATGGGCGGACTGGCTGTGTACGTCATTGGAACCGTAGCGCTGCTGGCGAACGTCGTCGGGACGTATCGATCCGGTGACCGGACCCGCACTCGGCGGCTCGTGCTCGTTCTCGGGGCGTATCTCTGGCTGGCGTTCCCGGTCCCGTGGGCGCCGCTCGTGTTGCTGTTCCCAGAGACCGTTCCCGGGACGGCAATCGAGTTAGCGGCGATCGACGGCCTGGTGTTCGGCTGGATGCTCCAACTAGCGATGGCGTTCCTGCCGGCCGTCGTGGTTTCCCTCGGAAACGAGACGCAGGACGTCGTTTCCCTGCTGGATGTGGGCGTCGAGACCGTCGGCCGGCCGTCATGGATCCAGATTGCGAGCGTTAACGTCGGAATGCTCGCGCTCTGGGGCACGGCGATGCCGCCACTCGAGGGACTCGCGGACTCGCCGACGCTCGTCGGCTACCTGCTGATCGCCGTCGCTTGGGCGTTCCTCGTTGCCGACCTATGGACCGCACTGACCCCGCGGGCTTCCGTGACTGATCCAGCCACAGAATCTCTCTCCGAGTGAGGGAGCTCTGAGCCACCGGAGAGACTCTAGCAATATTGTGTATTTCGCGAAATACTTTTGACGCTACCGCACCAACTCAGAGATATGAGCGATACGTTCGTGGTCGTCGCGGTGACGCCCGGGGAGTTCCGCGACGAGCGCTACGACGACCTCCGGACCGGCCACGAGGTCGTCGGTATCGACCCCGAGGCTGAAACCGTTACCGTCGAGGGTGGCGGCGAGACGTTCGACCAGCCCTACACCATCTCCTCGTCGCGACGGGCGCGAGCACCATCGAACCCGTCTGGGACCAAATACTCACGGCGGCGAAAGCCCTCGAGGGAGAGTTAGCGGGCGAATGAGCGACGCTACGCCATCCGAATACGTGCGAACACACCGTGAGGAACTGGTCACGCTCACTCTCGATCTCCTCGCGATTGATACGTCGAACCCGCCCGGCGACACGCGCGAGATCGTGTCCGAGATCGAGCGGTTCCTCGCCCCGCTTCCGGTCGACGTCGAGCGTTTTGCGGTCGATCCAGCGAAGCCGAACTTGCTCGTTCGAATCCCAGGCGGATCTGACCACACGCTCTTGTACAACGGCCACCTCGATACGGTGCCCTTCGACGCCGACACGTGGGCACACGACCCACTCGGCGACCGCGTCGGTGAACGCGTCTACGGCCGCGGTGCAACCGACATGAAAGGTGCCGTGGCGTCGATGCTGTTCGCAATCACGGCCTTCGCAGCCACCGACACTGATCCACATGTCGACCTCCAATTCGCGTTCGTGAGCGACGAGGAAGTGGGTGGTGACGCCGGCCTGCCGGCGTTACTGGACGCTGGACAGCTCGACGCTGACGGGTGCGTAATCGGTGAGCCGACCTGCGAGGAAGGCCGCCACTCCGTCACGGTCGCGGACCGGGGTAGCATCTGGCTGAAACTCGAAGCCAGCGGTGAGGGGGCCCACGGCTCCCGGCCGGTACTCGGCGTCAACGCCATCGATCGACTCTACGACGCCATCGAGACCATTCGCGAACGGTTCGGCTCCGAACGACTCGAGCTCGACGCTGACGTGGCGCCGATCGTCGAGGAGTCGGTCGAGTACTACGCCTCCTCTATGGGCGAGGACGCCGCTCGAGAGCTGTTCTGGTACCCCTCGATCAATCTCGGCGTGCTCGAGGGCGGCGACGCGATAAACACCGTCCCGCAGTCCGCCCGCGCCGAGGTCGACGTGCGACTGACCGCAGGTGTACACACGCCCGATGTGCTCGCGAAGATTCGGGAGTGCGTCGCCGACTGTGACGGAATCACGATCGCCGACGTATCTTGGAGCGTCGGCACCGCCGAAACCCCCGACAGCCCGCTCGTCGAGGCTGTCGCGTCGACGGCGGAGGATGTCACGGGAGAACGGGTCTTTCGGCGGAGTGCCACGGGTGGCGGTGACGCCAAGACCCTCAGGAACGCGGACATCCCGACTGTCGAGTTCGCGCTCGGGACCGACACCGTCCACGCCCCCGACGAGTACGTCCCGGTCGACGTGCTCGTCGACAACGCGGTCGTCTACGCCCGGCTTCCAGCAACGTGGCAGTCCCGGATCGATCAGTAGCAGGTGCAGTTCGGGTGGTGGTGCCGGGTTCACTGTCTCGGTGACGGGACGTCGTTGGGAAAGACTTAGGGAATAGTATAGTGTACTTGTGGGCATGAAGAACAATATTGGTGTGACAGACAGACGAACCCGGATTGCTATCGGGATGGTCCTGGCGGTCGTCGGATTGACCTCACTCGGGGGTCTGCTTGAACTCGGAACGGTGGTCGCCACAGTCCTGACGCTGCTGGGTCTCGTTCTCGTCGGGACTGGACTCGTCCGGGTCTGTCTCCTGTACCGCCTGCTGGGAGTGGACACGTCGGGATCCCGATAGGATGGAGCGGTTCCAGAACACCGGCCAGCCCGACTGGGGCTGGTGGAGCAAACTCTGGCCGACACCCGGTGCGACGCTCCGGCAACTCGGCGTCGAGTCCGGCGAGTCGGTCGCCGAGGTCGGCTGTGGGAGCGGCTACTTCGCGCTTCCAGCCGCCCGCATCGTCGCACCCGGGCCGGTTTATGCGATTGACCTGGACGAAGCACTGCTCGAGGAACTCGATCATCTCGCCCGACAGCAGGGGATCGAGAACGTCGTTCCGATTCACGGTGACGCCCGGAACCTGACTGAAGTTCTCCCGGAACCAGTCAGCACGCTCGTCGTGGCAAACACGTTCCACGGCGTCGACGACCAGACGGGGTTGGTCGAACAGGCGTTCCAGGTGATCGAACCTGGCGGAAGCCTGATCGTCGTCAACTGGCACGAGCGCCCGCGTGAGACGACGACTGTCGGCACTGAACCTCGGGGACCTCCGACGGAACGTCGGATGACGCCGGAGGAAACTGAAGATGCCGTGCTGCCGGCCGCAGCGTTTGAGCTCGACCGGCGGGTCGATCTGCCGCCGTACCACTACGCGCTCGTCTTCGAGCGGTGAACGCCCTCGATCTGGGATTCCGTGATTCCTCCCTACTGGCCAATTCGGGCCGGCGGATTTTCATAATCTTGGAACAGCCCCACAATACTAATACGAGGAAGTTCCAACTGCCGCCTGTGAGCGCTCTATGACTGACATCGAGTCTGACGATACCGTCGACGCCAGAGGCGCAGCCTGTCCCGGTCCGCTGATGGACCTCATCGGAAAAATTCGGAGCGCCGAGTCGGGGGACGTGATCCGACTGCTGAGCGACAACGACCAGTCGCTCACCGACGTCCCCAAGTGGGCCGAGGAGGCCGGTAACGAGCTACTCGCGGTCGAAGAGTTCGACGACCACAACGCGTTCTACGTGGAGAAAGCATGACCGAGCACGTCGTTATTGTCGGCGGCGGGACCGGCGGGACCGTCCTCGCGAACGACCTCGCGGACCGACTCGAACCCGAACTTGACGCCGGCGACGTGCGTATCACGCTGATCAACGACGACCCCGACCACGTCTACAAGCCGGTCTGGCTGTACGTGCCGTTCGGACAGCGCGAACTCGACGACGGCCGTCGCTCGCTCGAGGACCTCGTCGACGACGCCGTCGACCTCCGGATCGACCGCATCTCCGAGATCGACACCGAGTCCCAGCAACTGGAGAGCATGGAGGGCAGCGACGTCATAGAGTACGATTACCTCGTGCTGGCGACCGGATCGACGCTGGAGCCCGACCAGATCCCCGGCCTCACGGAGGGTGGTCACGACCGGCGCCGTGGCGGGCGAGCGCGAGCGCGTAGAACCGACCAGATCCCCGGCCTCACGGAGGGTGGTCACGACTACTACAGCGAGTCCGGTGCGACCGACCTGCGCGAGGAACTACTGGAGTTCACCGAGGGCGACCTCGTGTTGAGTGTCATCGGGACCCCCCACATGTGTCCGGCGGCACCCCTGGAGTTCGTCTTCATGGCCGACGACTGGTTTCGCGAGCGCGGGCTCCGGGACGACGTCGATATCACCTACACCTACCCGATCCAGCGCGTCCACGGCAACCCCCACATCGCCGAGTGGGCCCGCCCCATCATGGAGGAACGGGACATCGGCGTCGAGACGTTCTTCAACGCCGAAGAGATCGACGCGGAGGCAGAGACCATCACGTCAATGGAGGGGACCGAACTGGACTACGACCTCCTCGTGACGATCCCACCCCACGGCGGCGTCGATCTGATCGAGGAGGCGGGGCTCGGCGACGACGGCTGGGTCGACGTCGACAAACACACGCTGGAAGCCAAGGCCGCCGAGAACGTCTACGCGCTCGGCGACACCGCCGACACCGGCGTCCCCAACGCGGGCAGCGTCGCCCACTACCAGGCCGGCGTCGTCGGCCAGCGTCTCGCCAGCGAGATTCGCGACCGCCCGGCGACGGCGACCTACGACGGGAAGACGCTGTGTTTCATCGAGACGGGGATGGACGCGGCGTCGTTTGTCGAGTTCGACTACGAGAATCCGCCGTCGCCGGCGTCGCCCTCCGAGAAACTCCACTGGTCGAAGCTGGCGTACAACGAGTCGTACTGGCTGACTGCCCGAGGACTGCTCTGATCATGTCTGAACAGCAGAATCCCGAGCCGACCGACCTCGAGTCGGCGATCGAACAGAACCCCGAGGCCGTCGCCGAGTTCGTGGCGCACCTCGACGCCGTCAACGAGCTACTGGACGTGCTTTCGCTTGGCGAGAGTGCGCTCGACGACGAGATGGTCCGCGAGCTCTCGTCTACGGGGTCGACACTCGCCGAGTCCGCCGACGGGCTGGCGACCGACGAGACCGTGGCGCTGGCCGAGACGGTCGGCGAGAACGGCGACGAATTGCGGGAGGCGCTCGACACGGTGCTTGCGCTCCAGCGGAGCGGAACGCTCGACGAACTGGCCGAACTCGCGGAGGTAGGCTCGCTGGCGACCGCGGCACTCGACGACGAGATGGTCACGTCACTGGCCGGGACCGGTGCCGCGCTCGGCGAGGTCGCGCAGACGGCCGCGGACGACGACACCCGTGACGGCATCGAGACGCTGCTGGAGAGTGTCGGTGAAGCGGAGCGCGAACCGCCCGAGCAGGTCGGTGCTGTCGGCCTGCTTCGCGGATTACGTGATCAGGACGTTCAGTACGGGCTGGGCTACCTGCTGGCGCTTGCCGGCGCGATCGGTCGTGCGCGTACCGACGAGGAGTCACCTTAGCGGGCGACCTCCGATTGGCGTCACTCCCCACTCGATACCGACAGTGGCGTGACTGTCCAGGGTTGTATTGTGCAGTTAACCCAAGACTATTAACCATACGGTGCGTAACGTCTGGTAATGGCAACACAGATAGCGGAGACGGACGGCGTGGTCTCGCTGGGCGATGAGGACATCGAGACGGTCGTCGAAGACAGCAGCGTCGCGCTCGTGGAATTCTACACGGAGTGGTGTGGCACCTGCAAACGAATGGAGCCGGTTCTCCAGACGATCGCAGGAGACACCGATGCGACGGTCCTGACGATCGACATCGAATCGCACCTCGAGACCGCGATCGAGTTCGGTGCCCAGAGCACGCCCACGTTCGTCCTGTTCGCCGACGGACAGCCGGTGAAACAGCTCCGTGGCGGGCAGAACGAACAGTCGCTCCGAGATCTGATCGCCCGGTACAGTGACTGATTCACGGAGGACGAGATGAACCCGAGAGAACTTCGCGCCGACACGCCCGCTCTGTACGAGGACGTCTACCTGAACTTCGGCGCTCACGGGCCGAGCCCGCGGTACGTCGTCGAGGCCGCCGATGAGTTCGTCCGGTCACACGAGTACGAAACGAGCGCGCGAAACGATCCTTACGACGTGGCGTTCGACGCGTACGACCGGACGCGGGAGCGCGTCGCCGACTTCGTCGGAGCCGACGCCGACGACATCGCCCTCACGGAGAGCACGACCGCGGGCATCAACGCTATCGCGAACGCGATCGACTGGCAGCCCGGCGACACTGTCGTACGGACGGACCTCGAACACCCCGCCGGCACACTCCCGTGGCAACGCCTGGAACGGGAGGGCGTCGAGGTCCGCGTCGTAGAGACCGAGGCGGGCCGCGTCGACCGCGACGCGTTCGCCGAGGCTGTCGACGGTGCGCGGCTGGCCTGTTTCAGTGCGGTGACGTGGACACACGGTACCCGGTTACCCGTCGCCGAGCTCGTCGACATCGCCCACGAGGCCGGCGCGTTCACGCTCGTCGACGCTGTACAGGTGCCGGGACAGCTCCCGATGGACGTTACCGAATGGGGCGCAGACGCTGTCGCGGCAGCGGGCCACAAATGGCTGCTGGGACTGTGGGGCGGCGGCTTCCTCTACGTCGACCGTGACGTCGCCGAAACCCTCGCGCCCAGAGCGGTCGGCTACCGAAGCGTCGAGACGCCGACTGCGGACCCCTGCGAGTTCGCAGCGGGTGCTCGGCGATTCGAGATCGGCTCGTCGAATCCTGCTCCACATGTCGCTCTGGCCGAGGCGATCGACGTGATCGACGAGATAGGGGTCGATCGTATCGCGACACGGGTCCAGGACTTGGCTGGCCGGCTGGCCGACGGCGTCCCGGCCGCCCAGCTCCACAGCCCCTCGACGCCCGAGTCGGGCCTCGTGACGATCGACGTCCACGACCCTGAAGCGACCGTGGAACGGCTCGCGTCGGCCGGGATCGTCGTTCGCGCGCTGCCGACACCGAACGCCGTCCGCGCGTCGGTCCACGCGGTTAACACGCGAACCGAGATCGATCGGCTACTCGACGCGCTCGAATCCGAGTGGACCTGACCCGGATCTCTCGCCCTCGTATCGGCTCACTGATGGCTTCCCGCTCACGGCCAGAGGCCTCTGGCATCGTGGGCCGCTGCGATCCGTGACAGTGCGACCACGTACGCCGCCTCACGCCACGTGACGTTCCGTCTCTCGTACTCGTCGCGAACCGACTGCCACGCGGCCCGCATCTCCGACTCGAGTTCCTCGTTGACACGCTCGAGCGACCACGAGCGCCGGTTGATGTCCTGGAGCCACTCGAAGTAGCTCACCGTGACGCCCCCGGCGTTCGCGAGAATGTCGGGGATGACGTGGACGCCCCGTTCCGCCAGGATCGCGTCGGCTGTCGACGTCGTCGGGCCGTTTGCCCCCTCGACGACGATGTCCGCCTCGATCCTGTCGGCGTTCACCTCTGTGATGACGTTACCCAGCGCAGCTGGAATCAGTACGTCGACATCCAGGGTCAGCAACTCGTCGTTGTCGATGACGCTCTCGGCGTACTCGGTGACGGCTTCCGGTTCCTCGTCGTGGGTTGGGACCGCCCCGGTATCGATGCCGGCGGGATCGTACATCGCGCCATTCACGTCGCTGACTGCGACGACCGTCGCGCCCCACTCGTCGAGGCGGCGGGCAGCGTTGGCGCCGACGCTGCCGTACCCCTGGACTGCGACCGTCGTGTCCTCGAGGGGACGGTCGAAATAGTCACAGACGCGTTCGGTGACGATCGCGACACTCCGGCCGGGAGCCTCCTGTCGGCCCTCGCTGCCGCCGATCACCGGCGGCTTGCCCGTTACGACGCCCGGAACCGTCTCGCCCTGCTGCATCGAGTAGGCGTCCATCAACCACGCCATCGTCTGGGGGTCGGTTCCCATGTCCGGTGCCGGAATGTCGGCTGTCGGGCCAATGACGTCCCGGATCTCCTCGGCGAACCGGCGAGTGAGCCGCTCTTTCTCGTCGGCGCTGAGCGACTTCGGATCGACCGCGATGCCGCCCTTCGCGCCGCCGAAGGGCAGATCCATCACGGCGCACTTCCAGGTCATCCACATCCCGAGCCCGACGCACTCGTCGCGGGTGACGTCGGGATGGTACCGGATCCCTCCTTTGTACGGGCCGCGGACGCTGTCGTGCTGGGCCCGGTACCCGGTGAACACCTCGACGGTCCCGTCGTCGCGTTCGATCGGTACCGTGACCTCGTGGACCTTCGTCGGATGTTTCAGCCGCTCGATGACGTTCGGATCGATGTCGAGCTGGTCAGCGGCCCGTCGAAGCTGACGGCGCGCCGTCTCGACAGCCGACTCCGGTTCGACCGACGGCGACGACTCCAGTGGCTCGTCGTGACTCTGCCTCGAATTCGTGCCCATCGTCACTCGATCGGTGTGAGACGGTTGCGCATCTGGCCGCCGCAGTCCGGACAGTGATCGGGGCTGTCGACCGACTCGACGATGTTTCCGCACGCGAAGCATTCGTAGGGGCTCTTCTCGTCGGGGTTTACTTCGACATCTTTCATTGGTATCCACGAGCGCCGGTGATTGTCCCGGTCACTCTACACGAGTATAATAAGTGTATAAGGGAGTATCAGGTGGTTAACAGCCAAACCGTGCTCTGATTGTAGCGTTCGTTATTCAACCCCATCTCGAGCGGCGGTGACAGGGTGGTGACCTGCCTCGAACAGCGTCTCGAACAGCTTCCGCTGGACGGTCCGGACGTGTTGATAGAACGCCGGCGGCGAGATGTCGAGGGTCGCGGCGACGTCCTCGCCGGTACTGTCACGGGGTGACTCGAAGTAGCCGCTGTAGTAGGCCGTCTGGAGGACCTCGAGCTGGCGGTCGGTCAGTTCGGCGAGGTACCTGCCGTAGAGGGTCTGCTCCGACGACTGGTCGATCGACTGCTTCGCGCGCAGCTCCACGTCCGAGAACGCCCCGGTGACGATCTGGGTGACGGTACGGACGTCGATGCTCTCCGGTACGTCGACGATCAGCGTCGTCGAGGAGGGTTCGGCCGTCGCCTCGCGGAAGATGGCCCCGTGGTCGGCCAGATCCAGTGCGAGGAACGGCTCGGCGAGTTGCAGACGCAGGACACCGCCCGTCCGGTCGGCACTGATCGTCCGAACTTCGTCGACGGCCACCAGTTCGGCTGCTGCCGTCGCGACGACGTCTGCTGGTCCTCCGTCGACGGTGACGAACACGAAGCTTCCCTCCGCTGTTTGCTGGACGCCGCCGTGATAGGAGAGCGTGCACCCGGTGTCGCGCGCGAGACGCGACAGGACGAACGACGGATCGTCGACCGTGAACTCGACGCGGGTCATCGACGTCGTCAGGAGGGCGTTCTTGCGCTCGATAGCGCTGAGCGCGGAAGCGATCGTCTCGCCGAGTTCGATCAGGACCGCCCGTGACGTGTCGTCGAACGCGTCCCGGTTCCCGGCATAGACGGTCAGGACGCCGTGCGTGATCTCGTTGTAGCGCAACGGAATGGCCAGTACCGACAGGAAATCGCGGACGAGCGCTGCCTTGCGCCACGGCTCCTCGCGGAGGTCCGCTGCGACGTTCGAGACCATCGTTGCGTCACCGGTCGCCGCGGTTCGGGCCGCCGGCTCGGTCGCCGACGACGTCACGTCGAACGACTGGGCGTCCAGGTAGCCCTGTCCCTCACCGGCCCACGCGCGCGGTTCGACCGTCTCGGTCGCCTGATCGACGGTTCCGATCCAGGCGAAGCTGAACCGGTCGCCGTCTGCCAGTAGCTCGCACACCGTGTGGTCGATCTCCTCGCGCGTCTCGGCCTGTACGAGCGCGTGGTCGATCTCGCGGATGGTCTCGTTGGTCCGATTGAGTGCGGCGAGTTGCTCGTTTTGTTCCTGCAGTGTCCGCTCCTGCTCGCGGAGCCGGGATTCCCGCGTCACTCGATCGAGCGCCGCCTCGGCGGTCGCGGCGAGCAGATCGGCGAGTTCCCGGGTCACCTGGCTGAACGCCCCGACCGATTCCGACCCCACGACGAAGACGCCGTGCTCACCCAGGGGGATGTAGGCGGTACTCCGGAGGTCCGTCGCCCGGTTTTCGAGCCGGTCGGACTCGTGGACGTCCTCGAAGAACAGCGGTTCGTCCTCGACGAAGCTGTAGCTCGGCAGGGCGTTCCCGTCGACGTGGACCGTCGGGAGCGGTCCGTCCAGTTCTGTCATCGCCGACGAGTACGCGGCGGGGCGGAGGTCGTTCGCGCCGGCGTCGAACAGGTAAACCGCGCTCGCGTCGACATCGAGAACGCCCGGTGTACTGTCGACGACGTGCTGGGCGATTTCCTGATGGGTTCCCGCGTACAGGAACTCGCGGGCGGTCTCCTGGAGGGTTGCCAGCGCGTCCTCGCGCTGCTTGCGCGTCGTGATGTCCCGACAGCTGTAGAGGAGTCGGCCGCTCTGGATCGACACCTCCCGGACGTTGACCAGCAGCGTGTGCTCGCGCCCCGCCCTGTCCGTCGCGGTACACTCGATGTTCTTGAGCACGCCCTCCGCTGCGAGCTCCTCGCGGTCGAACAGATCCTCGCCGAGCAACTCGTCGATCGTCCCGTGCTCGCGGATCTCGTCGGCCGTGTAACCGAAGATGAAGTGCACGTTCGGACAGACGTACGTGTACTCGCCGTCCTCGTCGGTGATGAGGACGGTGTCGGTCATGTTGTTGAGCGTGACACGGTGGAGCTCCTCGGAGCGCCGGAGCTCGCGTTCGAGCCCCACGCGGTCACTGATGTCGGCGGCCTCGACGACGATCGATACGAGTTCGCCCCGCTCGTTCTCGACCGGACGGGCGGACAGGTCGATCACCCGCGGTTCGGCGTTGGTGCGCGGTTGCGAAATAACCGCGTGGCCGAACTCCGCTTCGATGGCCGTTTCGACGATCTGTCGGACGTCCCGCTGAATCCTGTCGTCCGCGTCCCACCACGGCAACGCCCAGAACGGCGTTCCGGTGGCGCTCGTGATATCGACGTCGGCCATCTCGCGCGCCCGCTGGTTCGCGCGAGCGAGTCCCCCGTCACTGTCGAGCACCCACGTCGCCGTCCCGGTGTCCTGGAACATCGCTTCGAACTGTCGGGCCCGGTCGCGGCGGGTCGTCGTTCGGCGGACGGACCTGATGGCGCGCCTGGTTCGGCGGATCAGCTCGTCGATCGACTCGTCGCCCGCGCCGTCGATTGCGAGGTAATCGGTAGCGCCGGCACCCATCGCCTCACTGGCGATCGCGTCACTGCCCGACTCCGTGGCGAGGATAACTGGCAGCGAGTTCGTTTCCGCTCGAACCGCTCCGAGTAGTTCGATCCCGGTCGTCTCTTCGAGCGCGTACGCCGTGACGAGGCAATCGACCGTTCCGCGACGAACGGACTCGAGCGCCTTCGACGTCGTTCGAACTGTTTCGACGGTCGCGCCGATCCTCGACGACGCACAGTCGGCGAACCGATCGAGCCACTCGGTCTGTCCGACGAGGAGGACGTGTGGCGAGCCCAGCGTGGACTCAGGCCCGGTCATCGTCGGGATCCGTTTCGCAGGATAACGTAACCGTGCTCTGTACCGCCTCGCCGACTTCGTCGCTGGCCCCCGCGCCTCGGAGCAACGCCCCGAGAGGGCGGTCGGCGATCTACCGTGTGCATCGGTGGTTCACTATCAAACCCCGGTGTGGTAAATCTACTCGTCACGGACTGGCGGGATTCGACGACCGGCACGGGCGACGGACGTCGTGTGGCCGGGTCGGCATCGTCCTCGCTGGTGACAGCTTCGAGACTCGGTCCGCCGGATCGGAGTAACGGTGTTCGTCGGGGATCAGACCAGCAGCTGGATGTCGGCGTCGGCCATGTCCTCGAGGGCCGTCGCCGCGCCGACGCCGGTCGTGACGCCGTCGTAGAAGTCGTCCTCGTCGTAGTCCATCAGGTCGATCGTCATCTGGCAGGCCTGGAACTCCACGCCCATGTCGAGGCTCGTCTCGATGAGCTCCTCGATGGTCGCGGTGTCGTTGTCGTCGATCTTCTTCTCCATCATCTTCGTCGTCACGCGGTCCATACCGGGGAGCGCCGCGACGGCGTTCGGCACCGGCATGTTAGGGTTACCGACGGAGCTGAGCTTGAGGTTCTTCGAGCGTTTCTCGTGGAGGATGTCCAGTCCCCAGAACGTGTGGAAGACGGTCACCTCGTAGCCGAAGGCGGCCGCGGTGCTGGCGAGGATGAGCGGCGGGTACGCCATGTCCAGCGTCCCCTTCGTCGCGATGATGCTCATCTTCTT
>Ga0136598_1000638_pt1 | contig 15943 bp, 12 predicted proteins | sample AntRauTorcE11899_FD_104790 | JGI IMG/M metagenome (GOLD analysis project Ga0136598, IMG submission 104790) | Saline lake microbial communities from Rauer Islands, Antarctica - Metagenome Torckler E11 #899 | ecosystem: Environmental > Aquatic > Non-marine Saline and Alkaline > Saline | place... | reverse complement strand
CCCCAGGTTATCCGCCAGAATTTATCGCGAATGATTGAACAGTCGCAGGCAATTGATGCCGACGTTTTACTCGTGGGAATGCAGATTCCCCCCAACTATGGCAAACCCTACACAGAGGCTTTTGCAGCGATTTTTTCCGAACTCGCACAACGCTTTGAAACGGCGCTGGTGCCATTCTTTCTGGCGAATATTTACGACCAGGAAAACCTGATGCAGAACGATGATATACACCCGACGGCTGAGGCACAGGGCCAGTTACTGGACAACGTCTGGCCGGTGCTTGAGCCAATGCTGAACAAATAGCCTGCAAGGATCAGGCTATAAGTGAGGCAAAATGCGCCAGGGCCCGGCGCTCAGACCAGTAATAGCCATCGTCTGCCTGCTCTACAAAACCGACATGCCCGCCCCACTCCGGATATTCCGCCCGGGCATGACGGCCCATCACGGCTGGATCCCTGGGGAAACAACCGGCTGACAGAAAAGGGTCATCAAGGGCATTCACCATAAGCGCCGGAATCCGGATGTCTTTCAGTCGCCCGAGCGCTGAACAATTCCACCAGTAATCCTGGGCGTCCCTGAACCCGTGCAGGGGCGCGGTAAAGCGGTCATCAAATTCGTGGAAACTGCGGATCTCATCAAAGTCGGACGTATCGATCAGACCTGGAAAGCGCCTCGATTTCTCTTCCATTTTCACCTGTAAGTCCCTGAGAAAACGCTTCATATAGATCTTTCGGCTGGGTCGCGCCAGGGTGTCCGCACTGCCCGCCAGGTCGCAGGGAACGGAAAACGCCAGGCCGCCGCAAATCCTGCTGTCGATCCTCTCCGACTGTTCGGCCAGATACAGAAGTGTGAGGTTGCCTCCCATGCTGAACCCCGCCAGACCCACGGTTTGATAACCCTGCGACAGGCCATGTCGGACCACCCGGTCCAGGTCGCAGGTGGCACCGCTGTGATAGAAACGGGGCTGATGGTTCATCACCCCGCCACAGGAACGGAAGTTCCAGGCCAGCACGTCCCACCCTTCGCGCAGCAGCGCCCTGGCCATTCCCTGGATGTAGGGCCGTCGGCTGTGGCCCTCCAGTCCATGAGACAGAACTGCCAGCCGGTCACTACCCTGCCGGTACCAGTCAAGGTGCAACTCGTCCTCATCGTCAGTGGGCAGAATTTCCGACTCCGGCGGCTGAATCTCAACGGTTCGGAACAGTGCTGGCCAGATGGACTGGACGTGGCCACTGCGAAGCCACAAGGGTGGTTTGTATTCAGGTGCTCGGTAGTACAAAATTTAACCTTTTAATTCATGGGCTTGACGCACTCACGGAAAGCCCCTACTATGAGCGGCATTCCAGCTTTGTTCCCTGATAGCTCAGTTGGTAGAGCAACGGACTGTTAATCCGTTTGTCGCTGGTTCGAGCCCAGCTCGGGGAGCCACTTCTTCAGAACAGCGCCTTTCTCTGCATGAATGCCCGCAATACCTGATAAAGCGTCAGGGCATCTTTTGCACCGGCGGTTTCCCGGATGGAATGCATCGCAAATTGTGGAACGCCGATATCCAGCGTTGTCACCCCCAGATTTCCGGCCGTTACCGGTCCAATCGTGCTGCCACAACCCATGTCGCTGCGCACCACAAAGGTCTGGTACGGAAGGCCCAGTTCGTCGCTGATGTGCCGGTAAATCGCCGCTGAACGACTGTTGGTGGCATACCGCTGGTTGTGATTGACCTTGATCACCGGGCCCTGGTTCAGCAAAGGCCCGTGATTCTCGTCGTGTTTTTCCAGATAATTGGGATGAACGCCGTGGGCGTTATCCGCCGAGATCATCATAGACCGGGCCATTGACCGCCCCCGGCCATCGCCGCACCAGCGATCCAGTACCGACGCCAGAAAGGGTCCATGTGCGCCTTCGGCGGACATACTGCCTACTTCCTCATGATCGTTGCACACCAGCAGCGCCGGTTCATCGCCGGAGCCATCGATAAGCGCCCGAATACCGATGAAGCAGCTCAACAGGTTGTCCAGCCGGGCGGACGCAATAAATTCCTCACGAAACCCCACCAGTGATGCCGGCTGAGCATCGTAAAACCCGAGTTCATAACCCAGCACTTTGTTAACCTGAGTGCCCGGATGTTCGCTCTCAAGTTGCTCCTTCAAAAGGTCGGCGAATCGTGTGGTGTCGTCTTCCGGCACCTGCATAAGAATCGGCGGCAGATCGGTTTGCGCGTTGACCGTGCGGTTGCTGTTTGCTTCCCGGTCCAGATGAATGGCCAGGCTCGGGATTGAGGCAATCGACCTGCGGAAATCTACCAGAGCGTCTCTTACTGCTCCCCCGTCGTCCAGAAAACTCACACGCCCGGCCAGAGACAGGTCTCGATCGAACCAGGGATTGAGCAGCACGCCGCCATACACTTCCACCCCAAGCTGGAAATAGCCTTTGCGGCGAAGTTCGGGATTGGGTTTTACTTTCAGGCACGGGCTGTCGGTGTGGGCACCGACCATACGGATTCCCGCCTGATCCACCGGGCGTCGTCCGGTTCTGAAGGCGACAATGGATGAGCCGTTACGAATAACGTAATAGCCCTTGCCTGACTCCAGGCGCCACTCCTCTTTTTCATCCAGCACTTCAAACCCGGCATCATCAAGCATCTGCTTCATGCTGGTAACGGCGTGCCAGGGTGTCGGTGAAGTGTTCAGAAATCCGATCAGTTGTTGATTAAAATCCGCGTATTCCATGATACCCCTGATAAACTGATTTTAGCGGCGCCAGTATGGCATGATGGCGCCTTTCGTCCTACATGGAGAGCCTATTTTGCCCGAGCCGCGCTTTCTCGATATCGAGTACTGCCAGACTGAAGACACCCTGTTTCCGGTTGCGATGGCCTGGTCACTGGAAAATGGTCAGATGAAAACCGTGGTCATTGCGCCCCACGACGACTGGATCCCGGAAGACGGCGACCTGGGAGATTTTGACCTGCTGTATCTTGAAGAACAGGGCGTGCCACTGATCGAAATCGTTCGCGAGCTGCATCAGGATCTGCCAGACCAGACCGTTTACGTAGACGGCATGGACCCGGATGAGATCCTGATTGACCTCATTTTCGATGCTGTGGACTCAGAGGCACCCTTTGAGATTGTGGGCATCGAATCGCTGATAACCTCGCTGTCCCGCGAAGCGCTGGACGACCGCCGCCGACAACTGCTTACCGATGAAGGACTGCAACCCCAGCTGCCTGAAAACGGCGTCTACGCGCTATTGCTGATCGCCCGCGAGGAAGGTTTCTTCGGTTGAGCTCTGACGTCAGCCCGACGAACTGTGACTTGTGTCGACGTAACAATCAGTTACAGAAGGCAGAATCGTTCGGAATCTCAAACGTCAGGAACCGCATGATCATGAATTCTCTGCTGCGATTGTCACTCGCGATCGCGCTTTTGCCCGCGGCATTACTTACGCCCCAGTTGGCCAGTGCTCAGGAAGAAATGCGCGAAGGTCGTACCTACGTCGGCGCCATGGCGACTCGACTCAATCATCGTTCGGTTGACGAAACATTGACGGGAGCCGGGTGGTCCTCGGTTGGCTCGCTGGTGATTGGTACTCACGTATCGGAGTTTTTTCACGCTGAGCTCAGGGCGGGAACCGGTGTCGCGCCTGGCGAGATTGATCGGGAGCTTGAGGTAGACATCGATTACTTCGCCAGCTGGTATTTCGGCGGCCATTACCCGATTACCGCTTATTCCAACGCCTATGCCCAGTTCGGCTTTACTCACGTAAAAGGCGAATCCAAACTCACACCCTTTGGTCGCTACCGTGCAGAGACTCCGCAGTCAGACCTGCCGGCGGAGCTCAGGGGGCCGACTTACGAGGAAACCGCCGAGAAAAAATACCCCGGGAGCTCATTCAGCGTAAGCTGGATTGTCGGCCTCGATTTTGAGGTAATCGACGACGGATTTCTGTTCCTCGAGATTGGCAAGTTGTTCGAAGACACAGAAACCGGTGCCAACGTTTTCCAGTATTCACTCGGCACAAAATACGAGTTCTGAGGTGTTAAGACGCCTCAGATTTTATGCTGAATATGCCAGCATCGGTGGATGCGGGCATTGCGTTGAAAATCCTTATCCAGCGTGTCGCGGCTGACTTCCTCTACCGCAAACGCCTCCCCAACACTCTCATCCAGTTTAAATCGCCGGAAATTGCTGGAGAATATCAACACCCCTTCGGAAGTGAGCCGCTGCATAGCCTGGCTTATGAGCCGGGCATGATCCTTTTGAATGTCCAGCACACCGGCCATTCGGGCCGAGTTTGAAAAAGTAGGCGGGTCCATAAAGATCAGATCAAACCGTTGATCAGGCCCTGGCTTTTCGGCCAGCCACTGTAGACAATCCGCCTGCTCAATCCGGTGATGAGTCAAATCGGCGCCATTGAGCGACAGATTTTCCTGAGCCCATTTCACGTAGGTCTTCGACATATCAAGACTTAGAGAGCGGGTTGCACCACCCACTGCGGCATGAATCGTTGCAGCCCCGGTGTAGCAGAACAGGTTCAAAAACCGCTTACCCGCAGCGTGGTTCTGTATCCAGTGACGCACCGGGCGGTGATCAAGAAACAGCCCGGTATCCAGATAATCTTTCAGATTCACCTTTAATGCACAGCCGTGCTCGTGAACGGTGAAAAACTCTCCGCTGGCCTCATGCTTCTCGTACTGGTTCAGGCCCGCCTGACGCTGACGCTGTTTACAGACCATTTCCCCGCTGTCGACCCCAAGCGCCTCCGGTATCACCGCCAGCGCTTCCGCCAGTCGCTCATGGGCGGAGCGCTCGTCCACTGTCTTGGGGGCCATGTATTCCTGAACGTGAACCCTGCCCTCATACATGTCGATGGCCAGTGCAAACTCCGGCATATCGGCATCGTATAGCCGGTAACAACTAACACCCTGCTTTCGGGCCCACTGGCCAATGGTTTTCATATTCTTTCTGAGCCGGTTACGCAGCATGGCCGCGCGGTCATGATTGGTGATTCGCGGCGTAGTCTCTCCCGGCACATCCGGCGCGCGGGAGATTCTGGCGCTGGCCTCGTCGACCGTAAACAATAAAAGTTGGGCCGGAAGTTTGCCATTAAACAACCGATACTGTTTATAGCTGCGAAGCCCCAGGGATTTTCCGTATTCCGGAGCGCCGGTAAATACTCCCAGCCGCCAGCCGGGTAACGCACGTTTTACGGCCTCTCCCAGTAAGCGGTAAAGCGCGCCCAGTTCCTTGAGTTCACTGAGTCGCTCACCGTAGGGCGGGTTGACCAGCACCAGCCCCGGCGCCTTCTGATCAGAGGCATCAGGGAGCCCCTCGATGTCACGCCTTTCCAGCGTGATCTGTTCACCAAGCCCTGCCCGCTGAGCGTTGTTGCGGGCAGTGGCAATCACCTTCGGGTCCTGATCCGAACCCAGAAACCGGGTCTGCTGCTGCCCTAAAGTCTGCCGGCCCTCATGGGCGCGCCGCTCCGCCTCCTGCCGCAGCCCGAGCCAGAGTTCGGCGTCGTGGCCAAGCCAGCGGGTAAAGCCCCACCGCTCACGCTTGCGGCCAGGTGCCAGGTCCATCGCCATCATGGCAGCTTCAATGACCAGGGTTCCGGACCCGCACATGGGGTCGATAAAATCGCCCCCGGCCCGGGCGATATCCGGCCAGCCCGCCCTGAGCAACAGCGCAGCCGCCAGATTCTCTTTAAGAGGCGCAGCACCTTTCTCGGTGCGATAACCTCGCTTGTGGAGGCTCTCGCCGCTGAGATCAATACCAACGGACAGCTTCCCGCGGTGCAATCTCGCCGAGACGGTTACGTCGGGCTCTTTTGCGTCAACAGACGGGCGCTGGCCGCTGGCTGTTCTGAGCCGATCCACAATGCCGTCTTTCAACCGTTGGGCGCCAAACTGGGTATTGCGGATTTCGTCATTCTGGCCGACAAAGTTGACCCGCAGGCTGCCGGTCACAGCAATATGGTCTTCCCAGGGCAAATCGGTAACGCCGCCCAGCATGCGGTCTGCCGAGGTTGCATCGACATCCGCCAGGTGAAGAATGATGCGGTTCGCCAGCCGGGACCACAGGCACGCGCGATAGCCCGCCTCCAGCGTGCCATTGGCCCAGACACCGGCTGGCGCATTTTGAACTGGCTCCATGCCAAACGTCCGTAGCTCCTCTTCCAGCAGATACTCCAGCCCCTTCGGGCAGGTTACGAAAAAATTAAGTTCTGACACGGGTATCTCCTGACAAGGTCGACAACGCTAACGTCATGGAATGGCGCATTTTCTGGTGAACGACCCGCGTTTTTATACCGCATAGCGATAAAAACGCGAAACATAGATGAAATAATTAGTGTACAAGATCGCTGGCTTCGACTTACCTTGTAGATGACGCGTCGTTCCGGTGAGCCATTTGTTCACCGTTAACAGGATCCTGACTGCTCTGGTCGTTAGTGACAATAGCGGGTTACCCCGGAAAAGGTGATTCCAGTCTCTGACCACTGCAGATGTGCACACGATTGTTCTGTTAATCCATTAGTGAGGAACGGCATGAAAAGACAGAAGAGAGATATGTACGCTCGTGCATTCAAACGGGGCTATCTGGCCGGAGTGTCCGGAAAAGCCAAAGACAGTTGCCCGTTGGATCAAGCTGAACATCGCCAGGAATGGCTCAACGGGTGGCGAGAAGGCCGCACAGATCAATGGGATGGCCTGACTGGCGTTTCCGGTATCCACAAGTTAGCCAACGTGACGGCCTGACTCAACCCCGAATCTTAACTCTGATCTTTTAATACGAATACGATAATTGGCGCAACAAGGAAACCAACCAAAACGGGTCCACCCGACCCGTGACATGCGATGACACACCACGGGGTTTATTCCCCGCACGGGCCCGCTAAGCGGGCCCTTTCTTTGTCTGCTTTTTATTCCGCTTTCAACTTATTCTGCTCTACACGCCCGGATGGCCTCAACCGACTCGCCAATCAGAGCCGGGCCCCGATAAATAAATCCGGTATAGATCTGCACCAGTTTCGCACCGGCTCGAATCTTCTCAGCCGCACTGTTACCGTCGGTTACACCGCCCACACCAATGATCGGTAAGGTCTCCCCAAGCTCTGAATAGAGCGCCTTGATCACCCGGGTTGAGGGCTCACGAACCGGCAATCCACTGAGCCCACCCGCCTCGTCAGCGTGGCGGTGGCCAGCCACTGCCTCGCGCCCGATGGTGGTGTTCGTGGCTATCACCCCATCCAGGCCGCTCTCCTTCAATGCTGAGGCGATAAACCGGATACCCTCATCGTCCATATCCGGCGCAATCTTGACCGCCAATGGAACATACCGGCCTGTCTCGGCCTGGCAACGGGCCTGCTCATCCTTAATGGCGTGCATAAGGCCCTTCAGGGAATCACCAAACTGCAAGTCCCGAAGACCAGGCGTATTGGGCGAGGATACGTTGACGGTGATGTAGTCCGCGTGAGGATAAACGGCCGCGATGCCTTTTCGGTAATCCACTTCGGACTCATCGTTTGGCGTTGCTTTGTTTTTTCCGACGTTGATACCCAGAATACCGGAATAACGACGTTGGCCCACACGATCCAACAGATGCTCAACCCCGCCATTGTTAAAGCCCATGCGATTAATCAGCGCCTGGTGCTCGGCCAGCCTGAACATGCGTGGCTTGGGATTACCGGGCTGGGCAACCGGAGTGACGGTGCCCACTTCAATAAAACCGAACCCCAGGGCGCCCAGCGCGTCCAGATGATCGGCGTTTTTATCAAGCCCAGCGGCGAGCCCCACAGGGTTGGGAAAGTCCAGGCCCATCACCCTGACCGGCAGATCGGCAGGCCTGGTTACCAACGGCTTTAACAGACCAAGCTTCTGGGCCATATCAAGCCCCGCCAGAGACAGATCATGTGCTGACTCGGGAGGTAAACGGAACAGTAAGTTTCGCATTAGCTGATACATAGACAATCTCGCTGGGTGGAACGGGGCGGAGTATACCGAATCTTTTCCAAAGCATCCTCCTAACCAATGAACGTGACGATTAAATGTGTGTACCATGAAGGTGTTGTGATCTTGTCCACGGAATCTGTGGATAACCCTGTTGAAAATTGCCGGACATCGCCGTCTAACCCTTGATATCCGCGCCAATCTACAGATTGATCATTTTTTGTACAGTTTTTTAGTCGTTTATTTTCAATAGGTTATAGGCTTTTTGCAGAGTTCAAACTTGAGATTGACACAAACCGTTACTTAGCGACCAATCCGCGGCCATGTGCATAAATCGCGCAATCTTCGTGCGTTGATCCTTTTGGTAACACCCTCGATAATACCCGCTATACTGAGCCGCAAATCCTGTGAGACGATTACATGAGCGATCCCCGCACCCCATCTTCAGACCGCCAGAAACAGCTCAGTCTGGAGCGCACAAACGCAACAAGAGTCACCGTTATAGGAATGATTCTTGATGCGTTTCTTGGCGGGCTCAAAGTCATCACCGGGTTGCTGTTTCATTCTCAGGCTCTGATCGTTGATGGCATACACTCTTTCAGCGATGTGGCTTCTGATCTGGTGGTAATCGGTGTTATGCGGCTTTCCCGTCAGGAGCCGGACGAAGAACATCCCTACGGCCACCAACGGATTGAAACACTCGGCACCATGATTCTGGGAAGCTTGCTGATCGCGGTGGGAGCAGCTCTGGCCTGGGACAACACGTTACGCCTGCTGAACCCTGCCGCAGCCAATCTTCCGGAGTGGCCCATTCTGGTGGCCGCTATGATCTCTGTGCTCAGCAAGGAATGGATCTACCGTTACACCCGTCGGGTCGGCCTGGCCATCCGTTCAGACCTGATCGTCGCCAACGCCTGGCACAGCCGCACGGATGCGTTTTCATCTGTGGTGGTACTGGTATCGACTGGCGGAGCCATGATGGGATACCTGTGGCTGGATATTCTGGCCGCTATCGCCATTTCGGTGCTGATCATTTATATCGGATGGAAGTTCGCCTGGGACAGCGTCAAAGAGCTGGTCGACACCGGCCTTTCGCCGGAAGATACCAAAACATTGAGGGACGCAGCCCTGGGCATCGAGGGTGTCCGCGATGCCCATGAGCTCCGCAGCCGTCGCATGGGACAGGATATTCTGCTGGACGTCCACCTGGTGGTTCGCCCGGAGATCAGCGTTTCTGAGGGGCACCAGATCGGCATGCAGGTAGCGTCAGCCATGCGGGGAAACATGGACAACATTCTGGATATAAACTTCCATGTTGATGCAGAGAATGATGACGACCAGATACCCACATCCGAGAAATTGCCCGACCGACATGAAATTCGCCAGGCGTTGCAGAAACATCTCCCCTGTGACCTGCCCCCCAACAGCCGGTTAAGACTGCACTATCTGAAAAACCGTGTGCACATGGAACTGTTTCTGGAGCCTGACGGGGAACACGAGCCGACCGATGCCCGGGGAATAAGTGATCAGATGGAAGGCTACCCCTGGTTCGGCAGCCTGCGTATCTGGTACTCCCACCCCTGAGCCGGTTTCAGCGCCGTCGGTTCGCTTCCATGCGGGACAGAATTTCCTGCATGATCAGCGTGTAAAGCTCGCCGCCCAGAAAACGATCTTCTACCCCGGCATCAATGCTGGGGTTGTCATTCACTTCGATCACCGCCACGCGGTTTCCGGACTGTTTGATATCAACGCCGTAAAGCCCGTTGCCAATCAACCGGGTTGCGTTCAGGGCGGCCTGAATAACATTTTTGGGCACCTCGTAGGTGGGCATGGTTTCAAAACCGCCACTGTCTACTTCCGCGCCGCCGTGCTGATAGATCTGCCAGTGCCCCTCCACCATGTAATATTTACAGGCGTAAATGGCCCTTCCGCCCAGCACCCCGATCCGCCAGTCGTAATCGGTATAAAGATACTCCTGGGCCAGGACCAGTGCCGACTGTTTGAACAGGGCCTTCAGCCCGTCTTTTAGCGACTGTTCATCTTCGGCTTTGGTAATACCGCGGGAAAATGCGCCGTCAGGAATCTTGATGACCGCAGGGAAGCCCAGTTCGCGGATGACCTGCTCTGTGCTGTCTTTCTGGTCTTTTGACAGTATCAGTGTCTTTGGCGTCGGCACTTTATTATTTTTCAGGAGGTCTGCCAGAAACACCTTGTTGGTGCAGCGCAAAATAGACACAGGGTCGTCAATCACGACCATGCCTTCGGCCTCGGCTTTGCGGGCAAAACGATAGGTATGATGATCGATAGCGGTTGTCTCGCGGATGAACAGGCCGTCGTATTCCGGCAAGCGCATGTAGTCCCGCCGGTTAATCTGCTCGACATTGATGCCCAGTTTGCGCCCTGCTTTCTCGAATCGATCCAGAGCCACTTTGTCGCTTGGCGGCATTTCTTCATCCGGGTTCACCAGCATCGCCAGATCAAACCGGTAACGGCGGCGGGCTCTGGGCTTACGCCAGACCATGCTGCTGAAACGATCAAACGCCGCCGCAAAATGATCCTGCTCTTCACCTTTCAGGTCCGCCGGGCAGCCAGGTTTCATGGACACGATCTGCCAGGTCTTCCGCCGCCGGAAGACAATCTCGAGAACCGGGCAGGGAAAGCGATCAAAAAGCGCTCTTGCCACCGGCTTGAGCTCGGGGTTTTCAGCCTGGCCAAAATAGGTTTTGATCTTTACTTCGTGGGTAGCCTGCTTGTCGTCCTTGTCCGGGCTGATCTCGGCGCCGGATGCCTCCAGCCACTGCAGAACACTGTCGTCCAGTTCATCAAGCTGCAGCGAGAACAGCCCTTTGCGGCTCAGATCATTCAGCGTCATCACCGAAGGAACCACGTTGTGGCCGCGCGCTTCGGCCAGCAGTGAGCAATAATAGCCCCGACTCAGATAGCGGGCGCTCTGGCATAGATTAATCACTCGGGTGCGGCTGTTGGGTGACACCGATGATTGGAGATACTGATCAAAGGTCAGCACGTCTTCGCTCGGGTAATAAGGCGCCCAGTCTTTCTCGCGATCAACAACAATCAGTATACGGGACATCGGCGGCATTACTCCCTGAAGGCATTGCCAGAACACTGTGGGTGCGGCGCCGGAGAATTCTGGCGGGCGGCTCTGATGTGGCAACAATACGCTGGAAACAGGCGCCCGACAACGAGTTGCCGCTGCGTGTTTCTACGCACCGTGGCAGACTTGCGCAATTGCAGTATTGCCCCATACTAGCCCGGCAATCGCTCTTCTGAGGCGGTGCCAACAGAGTTTTCTTGCAATGGATAAGGTTCAGTTCCGCCCGGCGAGCGTTGAGGATCTCGACGCTCTGGTCGCTCTTGAAAATCGCTGTTTTTCTGAAGACCGGCTTTCTCGCCGGAGCTTCCGGCGTTTTCTGGAAATGCCGCGGGACCGTCTGGTTGTCGCAGAATCGGCTGCCGGTCTTGTCGGTTACTGCCTGGTTCTGATGAGCGCAGCCACGCGCCTTGCCAGAATCTACTCTATTGCTGTGCTGCCATCAGAACGTGGCCGTGGCCTGGGCGAACAACTGATCAGTCAGGCCGAGAAAGTGGCGGTAGACGCAGGCCGGATCATCATGCGCCTTGAAGTCCGTGAGGATAATGCAGGTGCTGTAAAACTCTACCGACGTCATGGCTATCGCCAGTTTGGCACCTATCGGGATTATTACGAAGACCACAGTAATGCGCTTCGGTTTGAACGCCGCATCCTGTTCTATGAGCCGTCACGCGCCTTTCCTGCTGTGCCCTATTATCCTCAGACCACCGAGTTCTCCTGCGGCCCGGCAGCATTAATCATGGCCATGGCGACGCTGGATGAGCAAGCGACCATGACCACCATTGAAGAGCTGAGAATCTGGCGGGAAGCGACTACCATTTTCATGCTGGCTGGCCACGGTGGTTGCGGCCCCCATGGCCTTGCACTCGCGGCCTGGCACCGGGGATTTCACGCCAGCGCTTACATCAGTAAAGAAGGTGCCCTGTTCAAGGACACGGTACGCAATGACGACAAAAAGCGGGTGCTGGAGCTGGTCCACGAGGGGTTTATCCACGACATGGCACAAACCGGGATCGAGCTCCACCACGATCCGCTGTCGCTGGATGGCATGAAGTCAGCGCTGGAAAAAGGCTGCGTGCCGGTTATTCTGATCAGCACCTGGCAGCTTAATCGCAGCCGCGTACCCCATTGGGTGACAGTCTGTGCCATTGATGACCAGTTCGTGTATCTGCACGACCCTGAAATTGATACCGATATCGGCGAGACGATGGCGGATAAACAATACCTGCCCATTGACCGGCGAGTGTTTGACCGCATGTCACGTTATGGCAAAAATCAACCGCTTCAGGCAGCGGTGATTGTTGGCCCGAAACGCAAACACTAGCCGATACGCAACGCAGCTTCCTTGAGCTCGGAAATTTCATCCCGCAGGCGCGCAGCGGCCTCGAAATCCAGATCAGAGGCGGCCTTGTACATTTTGTCTTCAAGCCGCCCCAGATCCTTGAGTATCTGCTCGGGAGACCGGTCACCGGTTCTGGCCCGATAACGCTCGGCCTCTTCCGCCGCTTTTTCGCCCGGCCGTTCCGCTTTCCGACGACCACGGCCGCCCCCGCCGCCGCCAGCACCTTCCATGATGTCTGCAATCTTTTTAGTCAGTCCTGTCGGCGTGATGCCGTGGGCTTCGTTGTGCTCGGCCTGCTTGGTACGACGACGCTCGGTTTCATCAATGGCACGCCTCATGGACCCTGTGATTTTATCCCCGTAAAGGATTGCCTTGCCGTTAATGTTCCGGGCGGCACGGCCCATAGTCTGGATCAATGAGCGGTCCGAGCGCAGGAAGCCTTCCTTGTCCGCGTCCAGAATCGCCACCAGGGATACCTCCGGTAAATCCAGCCCTTCCCGCAGCAGGTTTATGCCCACCAGAACATCAAACTCGCCACGGCGCAGATCGCGAATGATTTCAACGCGTTCTACCGTATCGATATCCGAGTGCAGATACCTCACCTTGATATCATGCTCCATCATGAAGTCAGTAAGATCCTCAGCCATTCGTTTGGTAAGCGTGGTAACCAGCACCCGCTCTTTAACATCTGTGCGCAACCTGATTTCAGATAACAGATCGTCCACCTGGGTTGAGGCAGGCCGGACCTCGATTTGCGGATCCAGAAGGCCAGTTGGCCTGACCACCTGCTCCACAACCTGCCCTGCGTACTCCGCTTCATACTTGCCGGGCGTGGCGGACAGAAATAGCATCTGTGGCGCAATGCGCTCCCATTCATCAAAGCGCATAGGCCGGTTATCCAGCGCAGAGGGTAAGCGGAAACCGTATTCCACCAGCGTTTCCTTCCGGGAACGGTCGCCTTTGTACATGGCACCTATCTGAGGAATGGTGGCGTGGGATTCGTCCACCACCAGCAAGGCGTTCGGCGGCAGATAATCGAATAACGTGGGCGGCGCTTCCCCGGGCTGGCGGCCCGACAGATAGCGGGAATAGTTTTCGATGCCGTTGCAATAGCCCAGCTCAAGCATCATTTCGATGTCATACCGGGTGCGCTCTTCCAGCCGCTGAGCCTCCACCAGACGGTTGTTGTCACGCATCTGTTTCAGGCGCTCCTCCAGCTCCACTTTAATCTGCTCAACGGCATCCAGCACCTTCTGGCGAGGCGTAACGTAGTGAGACTTGGGATAGATGGTGACCCGGGGTACGCGGCGCAGAATCTCGCCGGTCAGCGGGTCAAAATAGCTAAGATTTTCGATCTCATCATCAAACAGCTCAATGCGGATGGCTTCTTTCTCCGATTCCGCCGGGAACACGTCAATCACCTCACCACGCACGCGATAATTGGCCCGGTGAAATTCGACGTCATTTCGGGTGTACTGCAACTCGGCCAAACGCCGGATGATATCCCGCTGGTCAATCTCGTCGCCGCGATCCAGGTGCAGCATCATTTTCAGATAGGACTGAGGGTCACCCAGGCCGTAAATGCAGGACACTGTGGCCACGATGATTGCGTCCGGGCGCTCAAGTAGCGCCTTGGTGGCAGACAAGCGCATCTGTTCAATGTGCTCATTAACAGACGCGTCTTTTTCTATGAAGGTGTTGGAAGACGGCACATACGCCTCCGGCTGGTAATAGTCGTAATAGGAAACGAAGTATTCGACCGCGTTGTCCGGGAAAAACTCGCGGAATTCCCCGTAAAGCTGAGCCGCCAGGGTTTTGTTGTGGACCATGACGATGGTCGGCCGCTGAATCTGCTCGATCACGTTTGCGATGGTGAAGGTTTTGCCGGACCCCGTCACACCCAGGAGCGTCTGATGCGCCAGCCCGGAGCGAATGCCCTCCACCAGCTCTGCAATCGCTTTCGGCTGGTCGCCTGCGGGCTCGAACGGTGAAGCAACGCTGAACGCACCGTCTTTTCGGTGCGCGCCTTTTTCTGAAGTCGCCATTTTATTGCGGCATCCTCTGATTTATCTGAGTGGGTCTGGCCGGGTGAAAACGATCGAGAAACTTATCGTCGTAAAGGCATCATGGTAACATCTACTCATTCATCGCAGCTTTAAGGAGCGCAAGTTTGGACCTTCAACTATCCACTCGAGTACAGGCAATCAAGCCCTCTCCAACCCTCGCCGTCACCAATAAGGCCGCAGAACTGCGGGCAGCCGGTCAGGATATCATTGGCCTTGGCGCTGGCGAACCTGATTTTGATACGCCTGACCACATCAAGCTGGCAGCTATCGAAGCCATTCAGGCAGGGCAAACCAAATACACAGCGGTGGATGGTACGCCCGCGCTCAAAAAGGCGATCATTGCCAAGTACAAACGGGACAACGGTCTGGATTACGAAGCCAATCAGGTTCTGGTCTCAAGCGGCGGCAAGCAGAGCTTTTTTAACCTGGCGCTGGCAACCCTGAACAAGGGCGACGAAGCCATTATTCCTGCACCCTACTGGGTATCCTATCCGGACATGGTACTGGTCGCCGAAGGCAAACCGGTTATTATCGAAACCGGCCCTGAAACCCGCTTCAAGATCACGCCGGATCAGCTGGAAAGTGCCATCACTGATCGCACCCGCCTGTTCGTGATCAACAGCCCGTCCAACCCCAGCGGCATGGCTTACACCCTGGAAGAGTTGCAGGCGATTGGCGAGGTTCTAAAAAAGCACCCGCAAATCATGATCGCCACTGACGATATGTACGAACCTATCCTCTGGCCCGGCGTAGCCTTCTGCAACATCCTGAATGCCACACCAGAGCTTTACGACAGGACTTTCGTACTCAACGGTGTTTCCAAGGCCTATTCCATGACCGGCTGGCGCATCGGCTATGCGGCAGGTCCCGCCAAAATCATTGGCGCCATGAAAAAAATCCAGTCCCAGAGCACCTCGAACCCGTGCTCAATTTCCCAGGCAGCCGCCACGGCAGCGCTGGACGGCCCGCAGGATTGTGTTAAGGAAATGGTTACTGCGTTCAAGAAACGGCACGATTACCTGGTCAAAGCGCTCAATGAGCTCCCCGGCGTCGAATGCCTGGAGGGCGACGGTACTTTCTACGCATTCCCCAGTTTCCAGGGCGCTATTGACGCCGATTCGAGCGTCAGCAACGACGTTGAATTTGCGGAAAAGCTGCTTAAAGAGGCGGGCGTGGCCCTGGTACCCGGCTCTGCGTTCGGTGCGCCGGGTCATATGCGCTTAAGCTTTGCGACTGGCCTGGACACCCTGAAAGAAGCCATTTCACGTCTGCAAAAAGCCCTTGGCTAAAATTTGAAGCGAGGGGTTGACGGGGGCGTGGGGTAATCTTAATATACGCGCCTCGTTTGAAGACGACCTTCCCCGATAGCTCAGTTGGTAGAGCAACGGACTGTTAATCCGTTTGTCGCTGGTTCGAGCCCAGCTCGGGGAGCCAATATTCCGAAAAGCCGCTAGTCCTCTGGATTGGCGGCTTTTTTT
>Ga0136598_1000632_pt1 | contig 16022 bp, 9 predicted proteins | sample AntRauTorcE11899_FD_104790 | JGI IMG/M metagenome (GOLD analysis project Ga0136598, IMG submission 104790) | Saline lake microbial communities from Rauer Islands, Antarctica - Metagenome Torckler E11 #899 | ecosystem: Environmental > Aquatic > Non-marine Saline and Alkaline > Saline | place... | reverse complement strand
TGATGTTGGTGAAGAATTTTAGCGTGACTATGGTTTTTTGGGCTCGGAAACAGGTTCCGTTTTTATCTTGGCTGCGGCAGTTCGCGTCTCTGCAAAACGCTTGCCAAAAAACACGATTGTGAAAACCCCGATCAAAATCAGCATGCCAATGGCTTCCCGGCCCGTCAGATTCGACAGTAACAAGAGAATTACGATGGATGCTACCACGGGTACGGTATATCCGCCGGGTATCCGAAAGGATTCGGAATGAGCAGGCACTATTTTTCTTAATTTAATAACCGCCAGAACTACCCCAAGATAAACCAACAGGAAAGCTGCACTGGAAACAATGGCAAGTGCTTGAAATCCACCAATTGATGCCAGTAGAAATGCAACAGTTGCATAAACGATGATGGCAATATGGGGAGTTGTGTACCGGGAGTGGATATTGGAAAGTGAAGCCGGTGGTATTACACCATCTCTGGATGCTGCAAATAGCACCCGGGGCATATTCAGCATACCGCCGTTATTAGCTCCTAACATGGATATAACTGCACCAATAGTGATCAGGGTAAGCCCGGCCGGGCCTAAAACCCGGCTTCCAACTTCTGCCAGCGGGTTTTCCTGGAAATTTGCAAGATCATTCCCCAGCACACCAAGTGAAATGGTTTGTATGAACATATACAGAACCAGAACACCGGCTATCCCGATAAAGATCGCCCGTGGGACGGTTTTCTGAGGGTTTTTAACTTCACCGCCAACCGACAAACCTACTTCGGCTCCCATAAAAGCGAAAAACAGGATGAGCGACATCTGTCCAATGCTGCCCACTGAAGGTACCGACTCCCAGTAAAGGTTGACAACAGTTACATCTTTCCACCCAATCAGGACCAGCAACAACAGGGGCGTTAGCTTGGCAACGGTCATTAGCATTACCAGGCCGATTCCGTGCTTCACTCCCCGCACATTAATCCAGGCAAAACTGCCGAAAATCAGCAGAAAGAAGAGTATTCTGAAAAGACTCACCTCAAGAAACGGAATAAAAGCGGTTAGTATATCAGCGGCTGCATTTACAATGGCTGCATCAGCTGCCAGGGCTGCAATCAGGAAAAGGTTCGCCGTCATAAAACCGGCGTATTTGCCAAAAGCCGATTCAATATAGGTGTAGGGTCCGCCTGAGTCGGTAACTTCACTGCCTGCCTCTGCAAAACAGAGCATGATCAGGGCAATCAAGAATCCGCAAAACAGGTAGGCAATCAAACTGGCAGACCCCAACCCGGCAGCCACAATAGCCGGCAAAACAAATATGCCGGCCCCCACCATGATATTCACAATGTTGGCGCTCAATCCCCATACGCCGATGGTTCGTTTCAAACCGTCTGAGCTCAGGGTAGTTTGGTTGTTGTCAGGTGCTGTTGATTCAGTTATGTTCATTGCTTGTTATTCAGGAGTATCCCTTTTCTTAAAACGTTCATTGTCATTCTGAGGCCCAGGCCAGTGTTTTTGTGGCTGGGGTCGAAGAATCTCCATTTATATGTGTCAAAGTTCACTTTTGCAATTTTTAAAAAATGTGTCCACACTATAGCCTCCGCCAGCCGACGGTGGGACACTCCTCAACCACCGCTTGCCGCGGCATAATCTCCAAACGAAACCTGCGCGGTTTTGTATGACAGCCCCAAATCCTGCTCCGCCTTTTCGCCGCTGTAAACAAACCTCGGTTTTTCAACGACCGGCTCATTGTTCAGCATCCGTGAGATGTCCGACACTTTCCAGCTCTCATTACTCAGGTAGTACTGTTGCCCATGAAGGCCGTCTGTGGTTGCCGCCCTGTAAATTCCCTCGGCCACATCGCGTACATCCACAATGGCAAATTCCATATCATTGTCATATAGCATTTGCACAAATGGGTTGGGGGCGATCTTATTCTTGAACAAGTACTGAAGGCCCATTGAGGTAGAATCATCGCGTTCTGATAGGGCAGGGCCCATCACGCCAACCGGATAGACACTCACGATATCAACATCGGAATCCGGATGATCTGCAATAAATGTCCGAACTACCTGGTCGGCGTAGTACTTGGCCTGTGCATAGGGATGTCCCTCTTCGTTAAGGTGGGGTTCATCGCTCTCAGTGTAGAGATGGTCAGGGGAACGTCCTGCAACCTGCATGGGATACCCTGTGTTATAAGAGGCAACGGAAGCAATAATCACTACATTTTTTACTGTTGGTGATTTGTGTATAACCTCAAGGAAATTCTCCGTGCCTTTAATCGTGGGTTCAAACAGCTCTTTCGCCGGATCCTGTACATCGAGCTGAAAAGGAGTGCCCCCGTGTATTACAATGTCGCAGCCATCCACAAATGACCTAAGAGAATCAATATCGCGGGTATCCAGCGGACTAATCTCAAGATTCTCCGAACCGGCCAATCTGTTCAGATGACTGTACTTCTTCTTCTTTTTGATATCTGTGGCAGATACTTTAACACTGTAACCATTCTCAAGGAATGTTTTGGTAACGTAGCTGCCGATATACCCCGACCCGCCTATTATGCCTGCTGTTTTCATGATTGTTTTGATTTAGATTGATTAGTTGATGTTATTTTTTTGGCAAATCAAGCGCCGGGTTTCTGTCAAAGAAATCAAATGGCCTCAGCTCAAACGAGTGCCACAGCACCGGCATCACCGGCCAGTCTTCAGCCCTCACCATGTGATGCATGGCCATGGTGTACCAGAGAACGATATCGGTATTTTCGATGGATCGGTTAGCAGCAGTCCACTTTGGTAATCCTTCACCGGGAAGGCTTAATGTGGGAAACTCACCAGCCGCAAAGCGTTCATCTGTACGGTGGGGTGTTGCCCAGAGATGATTATCAATATAACCGGCTCTTCGTCTCGGATAATCATCTGAACTCAGTTTGGTCAGTGCTGTCATGCCGGGCATTAGCTGGTAGCTTGTGGGATAACCGACATGATTTTTGCTGGAATTGCTGATGACCCTCCACAAAGCAGGGCTCTCCATCATTTTTTTAAATTTAGCGTCAGATTCGGTGGCTGCAATCATTGGGTCACTCACCCAAACGCTTCTGCGCGGATGGTCGTCCGGCAGCATTTGAGTCGTCAGCCGGTCGATTTGCAAACTATTGTCAGATCCATCTATATCCATATCCAGGCGGTAGCTGAAGTAGTGATCGTGATTGACCGCTACAATATGAGGATCAACAAACCGGCCATAGGCATCATCAGGTGCATCGGAGGAGGCCGCTTCCACTGCATCTTTCTGAATAGTGGATTTTGCCTCGGCAATTCCGGTTGCACCGGCGCGCACTACTATGGAGCCGTCCTGCTGAAATACCCAGTCGAGAATATAATCGTAGTTTCCAACGACAGCGGCAGCGCGTACAACCAGGTCTCTTTTTACCCTGCTTTCGGGGCCCATCTCTGCGCTATTATGCCGCCAGGAGGGATCACCGGATTCTCTTTCAAAAATTGCGATCAGGTTGGGGACATGTTTCGGCCTGCCGTTATCATGCATAAAAAGGCCGTCCATGTAATGTGCATAATCCGGTGCGTCGAGCCCGCGCAAAAGCGGATTCGTAAAGCCGCCGGCCGTATACTCACCCAAATCAATAAAATTACGCGGGTACCACCCAAAAGAGGGGTCCATGTACGGGACAAAAATTTCAGACAAAAATCCCTCGTACAGTATTGGGCGTTCACTTTCATTCTCATTGTATGTAATGGTTGAGATGACCATTCCCACGCGGTGGTCGGGCCGGACGTGAAACTTCCATTTTTGCCATTCAACAACATGACCTTCTATGGAAAACCCGGCACCATTCGGTTGGTGAACAATAAACAGGCCCGGAACCTCTCTTACATCGGGAATCGCTGACGCATCAAAGTCGATATTTGTATCGGAGACCGGCACAACCCCTTCATCAACCACACGCAGAATTTCCATTGTGTGCATATCGGCGACAATGGTTAAACCGGAAATTCCACGCCCCCAGCTGTTGCGAAAACTGCTGGGATCCGTCACATGCCCGTGTGCGATACGTCTTCCTATTTCCTCATCCGTGCCGAAATAACCGGGCGGACCAAAAAAGATGTCTACTAAAGAGAGATCATCAAACCCGCGCTTATCCATAGCTTCAATAACATCAGGATGCTCTTTGGCTATGTCGGACATCTTGCCAAACTCTTCTCCCAGCCATGTGGGCTGAATACCTTCGAGAGCAGTCCACGATTCCAGGGTGCGGTTTTTTAAATCCACCACTGCTTTATACGTTTCGGCTCCCTGGTGAACGGTTGCATATGCCATTCTTGGTAACGCAGTGTTTCCATTCCAGTCCCAGACAGCTTGTTTATCAGGCTGAACAAGGTTGATATGCGAAAAGCGGGTATCGCCATCCAGATTCCCGGTTTCCTGCAGGGTTTCCAGAACCGTCCAGTACTCCTGCCATGAAAGCGGATCGAGAGGATGAGAACTGTTTTGTGCATTAGCGATCTTTACAGATGTAACCATGCAGGCCAGGATCAGGAATTGAAGAAGGAGGAGTTTTTTATTCATCGTGGTTATTCAGGTTTGAGGAAGTTTGTGGTACATCTGTTCAGTTTTTCAGCAGTCTATTATTGTCACGTTAATTGTACAGGAAGTGAACCATGAAGTCTTGGACTATCCGCGCAAATGTTAGGACTTTTCGGTCAAATGAAGGGCTTTTTGAAGGGGGAGTACTTAGAACAGCGAGATCCTTCCACTTCAACCGGAAAAGCACCGGTTTTAGTGTCAGGATGACAATGCGCTTTAATAAAAAGAAGCGGCGCATCTGCAATCCCGGTTATGCCGCGTTCTTTCCTGCGCCGCTGCTGTACACCCCCAGTCGCCTGTCATCCAGAGGAGCCCGTTTTTTTGGGCGACGAAGGATCTCACCACGGTGGGGGAATACCAAAACTGAAACAACACTCATTTGAAAAAATACTGTAAGGAATTCATCATTTCGGGATCTTATAAAGTGTGAAGACCTATTTTACCTATATCGTAACCAATAAAAAGCGTGGAATACCCTATACAGGGATGACCAATAATTTGAAAGTCCGGGCTTGGCAGCATAAACAGAATATTGTAAAGGGATTTACCAGCCGCTATAACCTGGATAAACTTGTCTGGTACGAGGAGTATCAATGGGTACAGGATGCCATAGCCAGAGAAAAGGAAATCAAGGGCTGGAGCCGAAAGAAGAAAATTGAACTCATTGAATCCATGAACCCCGAATGGAAGGATTTGTATGATACATTGTGAGGCAACTTGCTTTTAAAGGGTTAGTACTTAAAACAGCGAGATCCTTCACTACGTCCCGGAAAAACACCGGAACTTCGTTCTGGATGACAATGGCCTGGCGAGTAATGGGCACCGGCGTATCCCGAAACCCGATATGCCGGGATAGTATATACGCCGGTTCATGATTTCATAAAGCCCCTTGTCATCCAGCCTGCCCTCGACCCCTCGGGGAGGAGACCGCTTTTTGGGCGACGAAGGATCTCACCGCGCTGGGGGAATACCAAAAAACCCGGGCTACTTCTTCCCGGAGACCCGATCCCAGAATTCAACACGATCATTGGTGCGGGGAAACGGTTTGTCTGGCACGGGCACACCAAGGAATTCACAGAGTGGAGCCCAGCCATCTTTCACCTGAAACATCAAGAGGTTTGATGCCGGGACAGCCTTCTTCACCGCCTCAGTATGTGTAGTAAAAGCCTTGATTAACCCTTCTATATCGAGGCCGCCGGGGAACCCGGTCTTTTCAGTGACACGGGCGGCCATATCCAGCCAACCGTGCATCTCAATGGGGGCCTGATCTTTATTAGCTACGAGCTTATATATCGTTTCAGAAAAACTTGCTGCCCAGCTTTCCGGGCTTCGTACGGTGTGCACAAATTTCGCATGCGGATAATCCACACTCAACTCGCGGACAAATGCTGCTGTCGGCCAATCCACCGTGCTGTTATAGCCGTTGTAAATAGACCCCCAATCCGGCTTGCCGTTTGCAGCATCCATCCAGAGGGGGACTTGTGTTGGCATATTGAACAACACTTCCTCCATGTGGTGGCACGGCCCAAATCCCAACTCATTGAGAGCCAGTTTCGTTGAATATGTCCCGGTTCGCCCTACTCCGGTTCCAATGACTTTTAAATCCATGATGTTTTCCTATTGGTTAGTGTAAAGGTTATTTGTTCAAAACCCGTAACGAAGCCTTTTTATGTTCTCCATTTCGGGGTTTTTCTTTTGATCCTTTCCGGATTTTATTCCATCTCTGCATCAGCCAGCTGTTTGGTATCTACATACTGCTGGAAGCGTGTTGCCAATCCATTCTCGAACCACCAAATATGGACTTTTTGTGCGTCAATCGTCTTCCCGGTTACGGCGTGTGTACCCCGGTATCTGCCTGTTACAAGTACCATATCTTCACCCACTGCATACAGGGTTTGATCGGTGAGGGTGAACCTCTCCCATTCCTGTCCGAGCCGTCCAAATACACCTTCAGCAACAGCCTGAGGGCCTATGTACGGATTACCGTCTGCAAGCGAATTGCTTTCAGCTTCATTCCAGATGATATCAGGTGAGAATTTTGCCAGCACAGCAGGAGCATCCCCGGTGGCAAACGCATCATACATTCCCCGGACGATTTCTACATTCTGATTATTAGATTGTACCTGGCTGCAATTTGTGATTAAAACAACGAGTGACAGGACTGCAATAAGTGAGAAAATTCGTTGTAATTTATTATTCATGATTTTATCTGTTTGGATTTTTCATTCTAATGGGAGCTTTGTGAAGGTTTAAAGGCCTTCACCAAACTTTTATAAAAGTTGAGGTCTTAAATTTCCGATTAAAGAATTTATTCATTGCTGCACTTAAACACTGCTATATATTTGTACATGTTATACAGATTTATGTACTTCCATTTCTATTTCTATCATAAATTCCGGAAGAGCCAATTCTTTAACGCCAAGCCATGAACCTGTAGGAAAGTGGTTCGCATAGATCGAGCTTCGGTATGCGGCGTTTTCGAGAAATAGTGGCATATTTGTAGTGAAAATATTTTCCACAATTACATCAGCGAAGGTGCAACCGTAATGGGTTAATATTTTTTCCAAATCAGAATAACAATTCTTCATTTGTTGCCCTAAATCTCCAACTGCAGTTGGATTCCCTTCGTCATCCATACTCACAGCACCAGAAATTTTTATACTGCTTCCTATTTTTACGGCATGTGAGTAGCCATAAGCTTTTTCTACTTCAGGACGCAGTAGAAAATATTCGGGTTTATTTGAGAGATTAGATTGATTTTTCATAGTGTATGTATTGATTGAAGTTTGAGTGGAATATGATGATCAATCCCAGGCTTGCTGTACTTATATTAGCTTCTAAAAACGATCAATACTTGGACTATCCGCGCAAATGTTTGGATTTTTCGGTCAAATGGGAAGGTTTTTTGAAGGGTTAGTACTTAAAACAGCGAGATCCTTCACTACGTCCCGGAAAAACACCGGGTCTTCGTTCTGGATGACAATGCGCTTTAATAAATAAGAAGCGGCGCATCTGCAATCCCTGTTATGCCACGTCCTTCTTTGCGCCGCTGCTGTACACCCCCACCCACGCCTGGTCATCCAGCCTGCCCTCGACCCCTCCGGGAGGAGCCCGCTTCTTGGGCGACGAAGGATTTCGCTTCGCGTGCGAAAGATGAGCCGCGCTCTGGGGAAACACCCATAAAAAACAACATTCACTTAAAAGCCTTCCATAAATGCGTGAATAGTCCAAACACTTGCGCAGTTTGTCCAAGTATTGATCGGTTCTTTAAGCTAATATCAGTTTAGCCAACCTGTAATGGGTCCTGAAATTTCATTAAACGTCAACTCAATACGTCAGCCATGAAATATTGTATCAAGAACCATCGCCTCTCAATTTTTCAAACCATCAAATATGTTCTGCCGGTTTCAATCTGTGTGCTTTTATTTATCTCATGCGGAAATAAAAATCAAAGCTCAACCTATGGTGATGTTGCTATTGCTGATGAAGAACAGACCTCAAACTGGCTGGCATATGGCCGAACGCACAACGAACGACGGTTCAGCCCCGCAACGGACATCAACACGGAAAATGTAGCCGGCCTGAAAGTGGACTGGTATATCGACCTGCCTGACGATGTGGGGCTGGTCTCCACACCATTGGTGGTTGATGGTGTAATGTACTTTACCGGAACCATGAATATTATAAGGGCAGCAGATGCCGTTACGGGTGATCTGATCTGGGAGTATGACCCCAAAGTAGGAGAGGAAGTCAGGGGCAAGAGGAAAATTGGCTGGGTGCACAACCGTGGCATCTCTTTTTATAAAGGCAAAATTTTTACCGCTACCTGGGACGGGCGACTAATTGCAATTAATGCTAAAACCGGCGACGAGATCTGGTCGGTGAGGACTTTCGATATGGAGCGCTCCCTCTACATCACCGGAGCCCCAAAAGCCTTTAAAGGAAAAGTATTGATTGGAAATGGTGGAACGGAAAATGGCCCGACCCGGGGTTGGGTTACTGCCTATGATGCGGATACCGGTGAGGAGGCGTGGAAATTCTATATTGTACCCGGAAACCCTGCCGATGGCTTTGAGAATGAAGCAATGGAAATGGCAGCCGAGACCTGGACAGGTGAGTGGTGGAAACATGGCGGGGGCGGGAACGCCTGGCACGGATTTACCTACGACGCTGATCTTGATATGCTCTATATCGGAACCGGTAACGGCTCGCCGTGGAACCGTAAAATCAGAAGTCCCGGCGGAGGCGACAACCTTTTCCTGAGCTCCATTGTGGCGCTGAACCCGAACACAGGCGAATACATTTGGCATTACCAAACCGCACCGGGGGATACCTGGGACTACAATTCCAATATGGATATTGTACTGGCTGACCTGAATATTGATGGGGAGGAGAGGAAAGCGATTCTGCACGCCCCGAAGAATGGCTTTTTCTATGTAATTGATCGCACGACGGGCAAACTGATTTCCGCAGAGCCCTATGTTGAAACCACCTGGGCTTCTCATATTGATATGGAAACAGGCCGTCCCGTAGAAGTGGAAGGTTCACGGTATGAGAACGCACCCGCAGATATCACCCCCAGTCCGTGGGGGTCTCATAACTGGCAGGCGATGTCGTACAATCCGCAGACCGGGCTGGCCTTTATTCCCACTCATCATCTTTCAACAAATTTTTCAGATGAAGGAATCGATCTTGAAAACTGGCAGGCACGGGAATTTACCGGTGGCATTGGGGTACAAACGATTTTTTCCGATAAACAACCCAGGGAGTATACTGCATCATTACAAGCCTGGGATCCGCTTAAACAAGAAGTGGCCTGGTACCTCCCGCAGGAGTCTTTCTGGAATGCCGGTACATTGACCACGGCCGGGAACCTGGTGTTTCAGGGGCGGTCAGACGGAATGTTATTAGCTTATGACGCGGCAACAGGTGATATCCTTTGGGAGTTTGATGCTGGTCTGGGCATTTCTGCTCCGCCGATCACCTATACAATTAATGGAAGGCAGTATGTTTCTCTGCTCGTTGGCTTTGGCGGAGGTTTTGCAGGGTACACTCCAGCTGCCGCACTTGGCTGGTCGTATGGGGTTCACACCCGCCGACTGATTAGCTTTTCGCTGGAGGGTTCTGCAGAAATGGCCGCCCTTCCACCACCCCATTTTCCGGAACCATTGGTTGATCCCGGTTTTGTGATTAACCAGGAAAAGGCTGCAAGAGGTGCCATAGTGTATGGCAGTTGCAGTAGTTGTCACGGAGGAGGTGTACTTGCAGGCGGCATGGCGCCGGACCTGAGGGCATCGGCCATTGTGATGAATAAAAGTGCCTTAACTTCTATCGTACGGGACGGAGATTTAGCCGGAAGAGCTATGCCCGGATATCCTGAAATTACGGATATAGAGCTGGAGGACTTACAGCATTATATCCGGCAAAGAGCCTGGGAAACGTCAAAAGTGACCGCAGGCCCGGATACGGAAGCCACGCCGGTTACGGGGTCACACTAATCCGGTGTTACAAGATAGGGTTTGCCTGACGGCACTACCTCAGTGTGCATCTGCAATCCCGGTTATGCCGCTTCCTGGTTTTATACAGAGTCCCTTGTCATCCAGCCTGCCCTCGACCCCTCGGGGAGGAAAGCCAATGCGTTTTTTGCATTGGGTTGACGAAGGATTTCGCTTTTAAAGTAGCAGTCCTCGGAACCAGTAGATCCTTCACTACGTCCCGGAAAAACACCGGAACTTCGTTCTGGATGACAATGCGCTGGGGAGTAACTCTGCACCGGCGTATTACGAACCCCAATATGCATAGATTTTATAAACGCCGGTTCATAATTCCTATCCATGCCTGTCATCCAGAGGAGCCCGCTTTTTGGGCGACGAAGGATCTCACCGCACTGGGTAATTACCTATAAAAAAGATACACGGCTATTGAAAAAATGTGGCAAGGAGGGGAGTTGCTTTTAAAGTAGTAGTCCTCAGAACATATGAGATCCTTCGGCTTCATTCATCGCTTCGCTCTTCATTCCGCTCAGGATGACAATGCGCTTTAATAAAAAGAAGCGGCGCAGCTGGCAATCCCTGTTATGCCGCGTTCTTTCCTGCGCCGCTGCTGTACACCCCCAGTCGCCTGTCATCCAGCCAGCCCTCGACCCCTCGGGGAGGAGCCCGTTTTTTGGCGACGAAGGATCTCACCGCGCTGGGGAAATACCAATAAACCATAAATACCGGTTACGTCAAATCGACAACTTCCTGAACGCCGACGGGCTTTTGCCGAACTGTTTTTTGAAGACGCGGGAGAAGTAGGCCTGGTCATTAAAGCCCACTTCATAGCAGATTTCACCAATGGTTTTATCTGTCTGATTCAGAAGTTCAACAGCCCGCTGCAGTCTTACGGATCTTACAAATGTACCGGCGGGTTGATCGACCAGGGCATTCAGTTTCCTGTTGAGCTGGGAAATACTCATGTTGAGCGATGATGCAAACATATCGGTGCTGAAATCTTCGTCCGTCAAATGTTTGTCGATGATCGCAATTGCATTTTTCAGGAAGGTTTGATCCACCGGGCTTTTTGCAATTGCTGATGGTTTGAAATAGGTTGCTGAACTAAACTGTTTTTTCAGGTTTTTCCGCTGCTGGATCAGTGTTTTAACCCGTGTTTGCAGCTCCCGCACGTGGAATGGCTTGGTCAGATATGCATCGATTCCGGCTTCGAGGCCCTCAATTTTTGGATCCAGGCCGGCTTTTGCGGTGAGCATGATGATGGGAATATGACTGGTTTTTTCATCACCCCGGATGTTGCCGCTGAACTCATACCCGTCCATTTCAGGCATCATCAAATCTGTAATAATCAAATCCGGTATGGTTCCCTGCGATACGGAAATTCCCTCACGGCCGTTGGCAGCTTCCAAAATTTTGTACTCTCCACTGAGCTGTTCGCGGATGAATTCCCGCACGTCTGCATTATCCTCAACAATAAGGATAATCTCGTCATGCTCGGAGTAAATTCCGTTAATATCCGGAAGTGCTGGTGAGGCAAAAGCATTTTCGGCAGCTGCCTCATCAGGCATTGATGAGTTATCCCGAACCGGGGCATCACCCTCTTCATAGGGAAGGCGGATGATAAATTCGGTGCCAACACCTTCTTCGCTATTTACATCAATCGTACCATTATGAATCGTAATTAACTCGAATGCCAGCGAAAGTCCTATTCCGGTACCTTCATATTTTCGGGTTTCGGATGGATCGGCCTGGTAAAACCGGTCAAAAATGTACGGCAAACGGTCTTTTGGGATACCAATTCCGGAATCTTTCACGCGTATTTCAACAATGTCTGGTTGAGGAATTTCAACATCCACATCAATACGGCCGCCGGGTTCGGTAAACTTGCAGGCATTTGAAAACAGATTAAAAAACACTTTTTCCATTTTATCGGTATCAAAACTCATCGTAATTGTAGCGCGGGCAGAAGAGAAATTAAGGCTGATGTTTTCCGCCTGCGCGAGGGATTCAAACGAGAAAAGGTGGTTTTTTAAAAATGAAACGATATTCGTCTCTTCCGAATGCAGCTCCATCCTTCCTGCCTCCAGCTTCGACAGGTCCAACAGCTGGTTGATCAAAGAAAGTAACTGTTCAGCATTACTGTTCGCTGACACCAGTTTCTTTTTTCTGTTCCGGTCTGTTTCAGAATCAAGCAGTGTTTCAAGCTGCCCGGTTATCAACGTTAGCGGTGTTCTGAATTCGTGAGAGATATTGGCAAAGAAATGGGATTTCAGCTGATCGAGCTTCCTCAGAGAGTCTGTTTCAACCCTTTCATACTGCAGCTGATTTTTCAGGTTGAACCGGTTCAGCTCATAGCGCCTCAGTAAATAGAGCCCATTCAAAAACAGGAGTGTATACATGCCATACGCCCACCAGGTACGCCACCAAGGCGGAGCTACAATCACAGCCAGGGCTAAACCCTCCTCATTGTAAATCCCATCATTATTTGAGCCTTTAGCCCGAAATGTATACTCGCCATGTGGCAGGTTTGTGTACGTTGCAGAGCCAAGATTTCCGGATAAAATCCAGTCGTCATTGAACCCTTCAAGCATGTAGGCGTATTGATTTTTTTCAGGGGCCGAATAATCGAGCGCAGCAAATTCAAACGTAATCACATCCTCCTGATGGGAGAACGTAATGTGATCAACGGCAGAAACTGAAGCATGCAACAATTCGGTGTCTGTTTTGTTAGAGACCGTCCGGTTCCCCAGCTTAATGCTGGTGAGCACTACAGGCGGCAGGTGTGGATTGTCTTCTATTTGATTCGGGAAAAAATAGTTGAGGCCCTGGATCCCCCCGAAAAATAGCTCTCCGGTTTTGCTTTTGAAGTAGGCTCCGGTGTTAAATTCATTGCTTTGGAGGCCGTCAAACACATCAAAATTCCGAAAGCTCCCTGTTTGCGGGTTGAACCGCGAGAGGCCTTTGTTGGTGCTGAGCCAGAGGTTGCTATCGTCATCCGGCAGTATTGCATAAACCACCTCATTCGGAAGGCCGTCCCTTTCGGTATAGTGTTCAAATGTACCGGCCCGATAATCAAATTTATTGAGTCCGCCGGATGTACCGATCCAGAGATATATTTCTGGCTGTACCGGATCTTCAAGAATAGACTTAATGTGATTATTGCTCAGGCTGTTGGATTGATCCGGATTGTTTTTAAATGTAGTAAATGTTTCACTGACGGGATCAAATCGCACCAGTCCGTTAGCTGTTCCCAGCCAGAAGATACCGTTCATATCCTGAAAAATGACCGGCCGGGCTATCCTAATTGAGTGATCCGATTGCTGGTACCGGTAGTGCTGAAATGTACCTGACTGTTCATCTGTCATTCTGCTGAAGTAGTTGTAAGTGGCAATCCAGATAGAGCTGTCTCTGGCTTCAAAAACAGCATTGACTTCCTGGTACTTCAGACCGGATTCATTTCCCGGAGAATGTTTATAAAGCCTGTTTTGGTTTGTAACCGGATTATGCCTGAACAACCCCTGGGATGTGGCAAACCAAAGCAGTTCATCCGACGCCTGAACCATGGAGTAAGCACCGGTATTGCCGAATTTATCTATCAGGTCGGAGGTGGTTTCAAAGCTTGTCAGTTCTCCTGTTTCCCGGTTCCAGCGGTAAAGTACATCAGCGCTGATCCAAACATTTCCGGAGCTGTCCTCAAGAATTGAACGAATACTAAACCCCGTTATCCGGGAGGAGGGGCCCTGAGTTCTGATAAGTGTCTGAAACCGGTTTGCTTTAAAATCGAGGATATTAATTCCAAGCCCAGATGTACCTGCCCATAGAATTCCGGTGTTGTCTATTAAAAGACTGGAGATGATGTTATAGCTGAGGGATTGAGAGTTTAGCGGATCGTGCCGGTAATAGCTGTACTGTTTCGTTGATGGGTCGAACCTCATCAATCCCGCGACTGTTCCCAGCCAAAGCTGACCTGTATGATCTTCCACAATAATATGAATACTTCCCCAACCATATTCGACTACCTCATACTTATTGGGATAGAACTCGTAATTACCGGAATTCCGGTCAAACTTTATAAGGCCGCTTGGAACCCCTATCCAAAAATCACCGGCACTGCTCTCATGCATTGCTGTGATTTTGTATTCGCCTGAGCCTGAGGGTGCTTCCGGGTGTTTAGTTTCAAACAGAGTCCGGGTAAACGATTCGCTTGATTCATCAAATTGATTGAGACCTTCTTCAGTACCAATCCAAAATGTTTGATGTTCATCAAAAAACAGATTGCCAACCCGGTTGCTGTTCAGGCTTTGGTCGTCGGCCGGATCGTGCAAAAATCGTCGATAGTCGTAATTGCATCCTTTATCGTCATCAACAAGAATGTTAAAGAGCCCGTCACCTTTGGTCGCTACCCAGATCGTACCATCAGGCCCCTCGGCAATATCTGTAATTTCATTGGTCGTTACTTTCTCACCCAGCTCATTGACCATTGGAATTGTACAGAATATTTCATTTTCCCTCTCAAAAACATTGACGTCACCCGATAGCGAACCGGTCCAGATATCCCCGCGGCTGTCTTCAAGCAACCTTGTTATATATGCATCAGAGATCGTGGTTGAATCGAAGGGATCATGCTGATACACTACAAAATTGCGTCCATCATAGCGATTAAGGCCGTCTTTCGTACCAAACCACATAAAGCCCCGGCTATCCTGAAGGATTGAATAAACGGCATTTTGAGACAGGCCGTCATCAATGGTTAGATGACGGAACTTTGCCTGCTGCGAAAATGCATCCGCAAAAAGCAGACAGAAAACCGCTAATAATACCCCTTTTACTAATTGCATTTAATGCTGAACCTAAATTGAGACAATCTAAGCCTCTTTTCGGAAAAATAGCCTTATAAATCGTTAATAAAAGCATACAGGGACTACACGTTTTCTTTGGTCTGTAATGAAATACTAAACGTAGTTCCTTTTCCCGGAATAGAATCAATCGACAGGTCACCGCCATGGGCTTTAATAATATCATTGGTGATGCTTAGTCCCAACCCCGTACCCGCCGTTCCTTTCTTCGTTGTAAAAAAAGGCTGCAGGATCTTGTCCTTCATCTCATCGGGAATTCCCGGCCCGTTGTCTTCGATTTCGAGGACGATGAAATTTGTTTTGGATTGGGTCCTTACCGTCAATTTAGGGCTGTAAACTTCCCCGGTCTCCGGCCCACCGTCTCCTGCCATCTTCTCCCTCATCGCATCAAACGCATTATTGCACAAGTTTAAAATCACACGGCTGAAGTCTTCAGAAATCAACGGTACCACATCAACGGAGTCATCCAGCTGTAGGTCGATATCCACGTTGATGTGATCCCTGCTGGCACGCATTCCGTGGAAACTCAGGTTCACATACTCTTTTACGAGCGAATTAAACGCTGTGGGCTCCATTTTGCCATCCCCGCCACGTGAATGCTGCAGCATTGATTTTACGATAGAATCGGCACGGGTTCCATGCTTGTGGATAGTTTTGAGGTTCGCTTCGATGTCGTCGAAGATATCTAAGATCAGGTCTGTGTCCAGAAGCCAAACGGCCTCACCACTTGCTCCATCAGACACAGCCCTCGCTCCAGCTTCGCTTCCGCCTTCCCCTCTCAAGTGGGGATTTTCCTTCTCACTTTTCACTTTTATCTTTTCACTTACTATCTCTTCCCTCGCTTCCTCCAATAATTCTATACTCAGCTCCGAAAAGTTATTCACAAAGTTGAGCGGGTTTTTTATCTCGTGGGCGATCCCGGCAGTAAGTTGACCGAGCGATGCCAGTTTTTCCTGCTGGATGAGTTGTTCCTGGGCTGATCTAAGGTCAGTGAGTGCGGCCTGTAGTTTTTGGTAAGCTTCGGCATTTTGCATTGCAATACCCACATTGGCTGCAATGGTGGTAAGCAGTCGCTGATCACTTTCAGTAAAGCGATTTTCCTGTTCCT
>Ga0136598_1000626_pt1 | contig 16170 bp, 7 predicted proteins | sample AntRauTorcE11899_FD_104790 | JGI IMG/M metagenome (GOLD analysis project Ga0136598, IMG submission 104790) | Saline lake microbial communities from Rauer Islands, Antarctica - Metagenome Torckler E11 #899 | ecosystem: Environmental > Aquatic > Non-marine Saline and Alkaline > Saline | place... | reverse complement strand
TAAGGAACGAATGTGGTTACGTAGTACAGATTGTGGACATGAAAGTGCCCATATATCTACTAAGTAAGGCACTACAAGGCAAGCTAATTCAGGGGTTTGAAGATTAGGAGGGATTTTGGACTCCCATTCATCTTTTTTCTTTCACATCACCACCATTATATCTATAGATATGAATACACCTCCAATTATACCCATCATATCAAAGGATCAAACGGAATCCTAAACAATCAAATGTAATCCGAGTGTCACCTCCAAATTATAACTTTATTCTTAAATCAGACAGATTCTTTTATGTCAATTTATGTCAAAAAGGTTGCCACATACTTAGGACATTTATGACATATCTTTCTCCATCTCCATTATAATAAGGAAGCATTATAAAAGGAGAAAAAGCTACAGTTAAGTCTTTTAAAAAATAAATATAAATTAAGATATATCTTTGTATTCTCTTGAAGATCTATATTATACTTTTCTTTTAAACCTATAATTATATACTTTGTAAGATATGAGTTAACTTCGTTATTACATAAATTTTCAAAAACAATTATACAATTACTAAATATAGAAAAACTGTGTAATATTTGTTCAAAGACATAATTTTTAAAAGTAATTTCAAGAACTATTACAGAAAAATATATATTTATATTTGCTATTTTTCCTTCTACAATATATTGTAAAATTTAAAATTGAGTATCTGTCTATTCTGAATCTACAGATACATTTAATTAAATGTTTTCTAACGGAAAAGAATCTATATACTCTAATTATCAATTTAAAAATACCCCTTACTCTAAAAAAAAAGAGTAGGGGTGTTTTTAGAATTGTGGAGTTTGTTTTAATTTTTCACTTTCTTGTTTATCTTGTTGTGAATCAGAGAATATAAATAATTCATCAATTAATTCTAAATCAATATTTTCATAATTTTCAGATGAAGATTCATCATCTTGAAATATTTCATATCATCTTGGAATTCAAGTTGTTCATTAAAATTTTCTTGCATAAATTTGTTTATTTATAATGTGTTTTTTTAATTATAATGTGTTTTTTTATTTTTCTTTTTCAAGAATCCATTTTCTTTTTACTTTCAAAAATATTTTTTTATCAATTTTCCCAAGTTAGATTTTCGTTTTATAAACCTAAAAAATAAAAAAAAAAAAAAATTATATTGAAAATAAATAAATTTTTATTATTAAATATACTTATTCTTATTCTTATAACTACTTATTCTTATAATTAAATAATGGAAATATTTTATATTTCAACTATTTTTATTGTTCTTATAATAAGTTTTGAAACTTTTTGCTTCGCACACTATCAAAATATATATAATATGTATTTTAATAATGCGCGAGATTGGAAAAGTAGTTCAAATTTCCGGTAAATTCAATGTTCTGTACCCCCTATTTTTCTTTTCAAAAATAGGGGGTACAGAACATATTTTAAAAAATAAAAATTATTATAAAGTTGGTGAATTTCTTCTTTTGCGGCTACTACGTTCTTTACGTTTTCTAAATTTATCAAAAATTTTTTTATAAATAAGTATGATTGTATTTTTATCTACCAATAAATTTTTTTTTGTGATATTTAATGCATTAAATCTATTATTCATAAGACATTAAATTTAATTTTTAAGAATGGATCCAGACTAAGCGCATACAATTTACTTTTTATATCAGTAGAATAATTTGTATTTGATAAATTATTAAGAGAATTAATAATTAGATCTTGATAATCTATAGAAGAATTTGAATAATAAATATTCGATGTAAAATTGCCTGCAATGTTTTGTAATTCATCATTTGAAATATGTTAAATTTCAGCAGTTTCATTAACCTGATTTATTTCAGTTTCAACTTGAGAAGCTTTCCTTACTGAAGTTTATGTTTCAGCAATATCAAGAATTAAATCTAGGATTTAATTCTTGATATCGGACTTTTAAATTCTCTTGGAGAATTTAAAAGTACAATTTCAGTTACTGAAATGAAACTTTACATTATAGGAGATAGGAGCCTCAGCTTCATTTACAGGAGTTGAAAATTGATTTTCAACTTCAGGTTCTAGTTTTTGAAATTTTTGATATTTCATAAATATTTGCATTTACAATAGACGGAAGTTCTTCTAAGAAATTATTATAAGGTCGATAAAAAGCTTCATTGTAAACTGGAAGGAATAGTTCATGTAAAACACCAATTTGTAAAAAGGTATTAAAAAGGTATTAAAAAGGTATTAAAAAGGTATTAAAAAGGATTGAGCAAGTAGTGATATCCTTATTGAAAGATTTCTTTAAAATATCTAATAATTTTTTTAATATCTTCTGAAATTTGGTTTTTAAACGATATTTCATAGGCATTAAATATAAGACCTAAGAAATATGGTTTTATATTTTCAAAAACATTAAACACAACTGATTAAAGAATACTTTTCAATTAAACCAACAAAAAATTCACTATTAAAATATTCAAAATGCTCAATTCCTAACGGAATTTTTTTTTTACGTATAAAGTATTATCATTTAAATATTCTTCGTATTAAAGAGTTAAACCAAAACCAATTACATATGTTTTAAAAAACGCTGAAAAAACAAACTTAAGAAAAGTGCCTAAGTTACATTGAAAAATTGTAATTTCAACATTAAATTCCGAAATTATTGGATCTATAAACTCATGTAAAACATTACTTTGTTTAGTTACAGTTTTTGTATGATACAAAAAAAAAATACCCAAAACATCAATATTTTCGAAAAAAGGATCAAAATAGCAATAAATATACCTTATATTTAAAGGACCCAATTTTATAAATCTATTTTTACTGTTTTTATAATAAGAAGATAAAGAATCTAAACCTATTTTTTTATTATTTTTATGAAAAGATACGTTTTGTAATGAATACGGGCCTCCATCAGTAATTGTAAGATAAAGATTTAATGGTTTTGCCATTAACCATACTTGACTTCTAACCGTAGTAGTAATTAAATCTGTTACCATAACATTATTAATATCAAAAAATGCAATAACACCATATGAAATATTAATTAGTGTTTTTAAACTGTTTTGAAAAGCTTGAGAATAAATATCTTTTTTATTCTTAAATAATTTTCGTTGTTATGTTAATGGTTCAATTATATCATCCATAGGTAGAGGAAACCATTTATAATTTTGATTTGAAAGTAGATCCATTTTGGTGTAATTGTATTTTGTACAACTTGGAGTTGTACAATATGAATTGCATAATTCTTATGAATTGCATAATTCTTATGAATTGCATAATTCTTATGAATTGCATAATTCTTATGAATTGCATAATTCTTCAATAGAATCTACTTTATCTTCTTCTAACCTAAATATAGCATTCTAAATTTTTAATTTCTAAAAAAAAAAACATTTCTTTATTAGTACAAACTTTTATTAATATTTCCCAAATTGGTTTTGTAATTGGGCCGTTTATTACTTCACGTCGTAAAAGTGTTAAATCAGAAGTCATTTTAGAAGTATTTACTTCTTCAGAATTAAACATAAATACACGACGTTCTAATTTTTTTTTTTTTTTACTTTTAATGAATTTTATTCTTTTTTTCTATTTACTCTTTATTAATTTTATTCTTTTTTTTCTATTTATAAATTTAATTTCTTTTTTTAATTTTCATATTTTGCTAATAATTCATTACTTGGAATATAAGTATACATTTACTTATCATAACTTGTCATTTCTATACTTCTACAAACTTCTGACTCTTTAAATTTTTCTCATTATAAAAGTCCTTCATTTGATCATTACCCATAATATATAATTTTTTACTTATACGACCAATACGTCTTATAAGCCAACGATCTTTACTAAAACTTGACATATTTGATAACTGATTACTAAACACTATCACATGAGGATTACCACGTAAAACAGACTTTGATTCATACTTTGGACTCATATAAAATCCATTCTTTATTGATTCTATAGCAGAATATAAATCAGCCCAATCGACAGTACTTGGTTTCACACGTGTTAAATCAAATACATAAATATCTGTTTCTGACACACTAGCAGGATATAAAATATCCGCAGATTTTCCCCAACCCAATACTAAAACATCTTTTTCAGAAACTAAATATATCGAAAAAATTGTTTTACAAAGCCACGTTGTTAAACGTGGCAGTATTTTCTACAGGATCAGAATTCCACGTTATTATACGATTATCCGGTACACTACTTAATTCTTTTAATATTACATTCTGCCAAGATAAACGATTACTATTTACAACCATTATATCATCTTTCTTATATACTTTTGAATTTGTATATGGTCCCTTTTCACAAATTTCCATCTTCATACAATAATGTTTTAAAGCATCTACATATAAAGCAGGTTCTATTTCTATACCATATAATCTATCATTTAAACTTATTGCTAATTTTCTTGGATATTTTTTCGTTTTTAAAGTCATATAACCCTGCCAATGAAGTCGACAAAGCCACGTTGTTAAACGTGGCTGTTTCTTCACCACGTTCCAACTGATATACATATTCTTTAGCACCTAATTCATCTAACACATTCTTTATACGATCACTATTTCCAAACTCATCTTCCGACATTTTTACACTATCACTATAACTCCATCTAAAACCCATACGATAATATTGATTTCCTTTTTTTCCACTTGCTGATGATTGTTTTAATTTTTTCCACACATCCGATTCTTGAGCTATTTCTGACTCACCATATACCTTTTTTTCATCCATATCTAACCCTAGTACTTCTTCACCATTTCCTTCTACATTTCCCACAGTTTTTTCTATTAAACCACCAATACCATCCAAACCTTCATCTTCTAAAGCCATATACATTTCTTTTTCTGGCTTTTTAGGCTTTTCTGGATTTAACTCTTTTTCTACTAATTCTTCTTTTTTTATTCCTTCTAATTCTTCTTTTTCTATTTCTTCTAAACCCATATCTATTCCTTCATCTAACTCCAATGAATTTAATTCACTTTCTAATTCTATTCCTTCTAATCCTATATCCACATTTTTTAATTCTTTCTTTCCATTTTCTTCCATATATTCTAACACAATATTCCCATAATAACCATACCATTCTTTTATTCTTTCATTTTCATTCTCAAATACATATTTTACAGTATCAGTTTTCTTATAACCTTTTGGTAAACTTACATTACCCTTCCATTTTAACAATTGACCTGAAGTTTCCCCCCCCCCAACAATCCTTCTCGCACAGCCTTTAAATCCTCAGGTCCTTTTGTATACTTACTACCAATTTGCTGTTGGCGCTAAAGCGTCTACTTCCACATCTTTAAACCCGTGTAAAAACTGTTGTTCAAATCAATGTGGATCCATTGCCTGAAGAGGCGACACTAGGCGACACTATATGTCATGTCTTAAAACCTTTAATACGGACTAAGGTGACGTCCCATAAAAGGGTAGAGCCTTTTGGTACAATGAAATGTCTTTAGATTGCTTAAGACAAAATGCCTTTTTCAAATAACTTGATGCTAATTAATTCATATTTAAATTTTAGTGGAATTTTAATATCATATAAACCACCCGTGAGGGTGCCCTACTCTTTCAACGTAAGCATTTACAAAGTAAATTTTCTAATTTTTCGAGTGATATAATATATCATCATAAAATCAAAACTTTTGCAACTCTGAGATCTTAAATAATTCATTATTTATGACCGATACACGTTACTCTTTCAGAGTAGGGCTTTTATGCCCTACTCTGAAAGAGTAACGTGTAAGCTTGGCATCTAAGTGTAACCTAGACTGAATTAATAATGAATTATTAATTTATCTAAATAAATAATGTAATTAATTTAGATAAATTAATAATTTTATTTGGTTTGTTATGGGTCAAATCGAAATCGATAAACTTGCTTGACACACGTGACACACTGACACATTCGAAAAAATGGGCGCCCTTCGGCGCCCTTCGTCTATAAGTGTGTCAAAGGCGTGTCACAGACGTGTCACGGACGTGTCAAAGGTGTGTCACATACGTATCTGCATGAACTTTAAAAGATAAAGAGTTGGCAGATTATGCCCAAATTTAAATGGGCAGTTGTTGCCTAACTACTAGTGTGATGGCGATGACACGCCTAGTAAAAGAATACGTACAGGTGAAGAACAGATGTGACACGAATAGAACAAGATCTTGTCACATTTTGGACACAGTCTGGACACGTTTTGAGGCTGTTTTTATCGAATGTGTCTTTTTCATTTTTCACATTTTTCAAATGTGTCACGTGTGTTGCCAGAAGCAATAAAAAGTTTTAGTTTTGTTTTAAAGGGGGTAATAGGAAAAGTTTAATACAAATAAATATTCAAAAGATAAGCCCTACTCTGAAAGAGTCCCGTGAGGGCGGCATTTAGATTCATTTATTAAATTTTTCTCGTTTCCTGTTTAAATTTAGGCGATAAAATTTTTCCCATTTTTGGCTGACACACGTGACACATTGACACAAATGGATCTTTTGTGTCAAATGTGTGTCAAAGGTGTGTCAAAGGTGTGTCAAATGTGTGTCAAATGTGTGTGAAAAAGTATGTCAAAAGGTATGTCAAACACGTGTCAAACGTGTTTGAACAATATATAAACCCCTTATAAAGGGCGACTGTAGCATATATCTTTTCTGGTTGTGTTATACAATAAGACAACCAGAAAAGAGAACTGAAGATTCTACCCGATGGGATAAGCCTATTGAAATGCACCCAAAGACAATATCCGATTGTGTCTTTTTCAAATGTGTCATGGATGTGACACATTTGGAAACATCCATGACACACTCCGGACAAACTTTGCCACGTTTAACAACGTGGCTTTGTCTCACTTTTTCGAATGTGTCAATATGTGACGTGTGTCATCCAAAAATGCCCTACTCTGAAAAAGTAAGGAATGCCGAGTCAAAAATAAATTAATTTATAAATTTACTAATTTATAAAGATTAAATTAGATTTTTGAATTAAGTTCTTTTACTTTTTGTTATAAAGCCCTACTCTTTAAGAGTAAGGTATTTCCTGAACGACCAGAACGTTCAAATTTTTTCTTAAGAACTTTTAAATTATGTTTTTCATATAAATATTTTTTCGGTTGAATTTGCCATTCAACTAAAGTACGTTTTTTCTTACGTTTAGTTTTTCGTTTTAAAGTTTCAATATTTGGATTAGAATCCGTTAGATTAGATTTTGATTGTGGAGTAGAATCAATTAATGAAGTAGATTTAAGTTTAGGAGCAGCTACGGCTTCAAGTTTTAGATAATCACCAGGCCAAACAAATCCACCTGCACGAGGACGATAACGCCAAACGGCACGTATAACTTGTCTTTGAACACGACGTTTTAATTGTTTAACACGAAGGGATGGTTGTTCTAAAGGATTAACACCTGCTAAACGTTGTTGACGTTTTGCTCTTAATGTTTTTTGCTCATTCATTAATTCAGAAAATGATTTATTTATTTTTTTAGTTGATAAAGGTCTCCAGCGTATTAAAGAATTAATATCTTGTTGTGATTTACTATTTGTATTATCAAAATTAATATTGGTACCATTTGTTTTTGGCTGAACCCAATTTAAAAATTTAAGACGACGTGGAATAACAATAGAAGAATCATGTTTTAAATGATATTTACGTTTAGGTTTTAGACGTTTTCTTAAGGTAAAATCATAATTATAAAACGAAGGATTAGATGAAATAAGATTATTTAAAGTTTCATTATTATTTATGTTATTAACACTTAATAAACGTCGACTTAAATAACGATTTCGAGGTAATCTTGAACGTTTATAAAATACATATATATAATGAACAGGTAAAACTTGATTTAATAAAGGCCCAGATGGGAACCAAACAGGGGTACGAGGGTGTTTTTTAACTCGAAGAAGACGTTTTTTCAAGCGACGGGAATTATTAAAACTATCTTGAGGATTAAGATAATTATTTAATGGGGAAATACCTTTATTAGTTTTTTGTAATGTAGTAAGTAAATCTTTATGATTTAGAGTATTTTTAATACCAACAATAGAATCTGATTCTCCTATTGGCGAATTAATTGAATCTGTAGTTTTAGTACGCATTGTTTTGTCTCCTAACCATGTTTTTAAAATACTATGACGGAAAAGCATCTTTCTCCAACCAATTGGAGAAAAACCATCCATACCTAAAGCAAAAAATTGATCAGGATCATAAGTAGTAAATGGAATTTGCCAATATAAAGTTGTAGCGGCATTCATACCTTGAAGAGGTGCTTCTGTAAATTTTTCTTTTGATGAATACGAATAGTCTTGTGTTAAAGAACTATCAGAAACAGTAGTAGAATTTGGAGAAACAAAAGATTTATCTACTTCATATCCAGCATCTTGACGAGATAATAAACGATTTGTTACAACAAATTTTCTTAAAGATTCATCCCAACCCGCATAAAAAGGTAATGAAGTATTAGGTAAAAGCTCATTGAAATTTTTGTGTAATAAAGATACTGACATATTTTTATCATTAGAAGAATTAAATGGATTAGAATCAAATGTTGTATTTTTATTAAGTAACAATTTTTCATATAGTTTATTGACTATTTGGGTTTGTGAAGTTTCTTTATTTTCATCATTATTAGATAGAGAAGATTTATCTAAATAGTTAATATTATCATTAGGACTATTATTATTAATAGCTAAATTATTTACATTAGTATCTGAATTTAATAGATTTTGAATACGAATTGCTTCTGGTAAAGCTAAAGGTTTAAAATCTTTGTTACCAATTTGTAATTTATTATTTAATGTTTTGATATCACGTTGCATAACTTCTTGAGGAGATAATTCTGCAAGTTTTTGTTGAATAAGTCTATCTTTTTCAATTTGCCAAAGTGCATCTGTGGATGCTTGTATTGACGGTAAATATTGTTTCCACCACCAATTATGAATTTCAATTTTATTTTTTACACGTTTAAATTGTTTACTTAATACACGTATTTTACTAATAGAATAACGACGTCGTTTTAAATATTTACGACGTTTTTGAGAAGCACGTAATGCTACACGTTTTTGTTTCCATGAACGAAGTTTTCGTTGTTTATTTTTACGTTGTTTAATACGATCTTCTTTAAAATATAATTGATTAGAATTTAATGAATCTTGGAAATCCTTACTCTGAAAGAGTCCCGTGAGGGCGGCACCCTCACGGGGAGTTTTTTGCATATCTGTTTTATTTATAATAGCTCCAGTTTTCAGAGCATGCATTTTAGCATAAAAACGATTACGATCTGAGATATCCTGAGTAACTAGAGATGGATCTGTAAAAGTTGTTTTATTAAAGAAAATTTTGATATCTTTTTTGATAAGATCTCCTAAATTACGTTTTCTAAAAACACCACGGTTTCTACGAACACGATAACGACGTTGAGGAGAACGTTCACGTTTAAAATTTAAAAAACTTGTAAGATAATTATTATTAAAAAACGAATCTTTTTCAGTAGTATCATTCGCTAACATATTATACAATCCAAGATTTGTATTATTCGACTCAGATGGAATTCGTTTTTTTCTGTTAGGAATACCTAAAGCTGTTTGTGGAGCTGTTTGTTTTTTAGTTAATAAAAGTTTAAATTCTTTACGAAGACGTTTTTGTTTACCTATAGCACGCTGTTTTTTTCGCCAATTAGTTAAACTTTTTTGTTTAATAGGTTTAGCAAACTTAGTAATTTGATTAAAGTTAAAGAAAGATAAACCTCCATAAGTATTTTTAAAAGTTTTTAATATTGAAGAACTTTTAGTTTTAAGAAGTGAAATCGTTCGAGTAGATATAGGTTTTTTATATAATTGTTTTGTTATTTTATGAAGTTTATTAGTAGATGTTTGAATTTCTCGATGAAGTTTTTGTTTTTGAGATAAACGTAGAGTATTTAATTGTTTAACTGATGAACGATTTTCTTTTGCTTTAGGGTCTGATAAAGAACCGTTTAATTTTAATAAGTTTGTTCCATTTAATGAGAATTTTGAATCTGAGTTAGCTGTATCTATACCATCATAAATAGCTTTTTGTAAACCAGAAGTAATATATTCATTATTAGAATCATTAATAGTGCGAATCGCTGACGAGGGTGAACGTCTGTTTTGCGCGTCTGGGTTGATGGAATTTTTAGAAAGCCACTCATTTAATGTTTTTAATTTTTTTTGTAAAGTTTTTTCTTTACTTAGTTTACGTTTTTCACGTTTATCAATACGTCGTGTTAAATAGTTTTTTAAAGATTCTTGATTATTTACACGGCGTTTCCAATTTTTTAGGAAAGTAGTATATAAATTTTCTAAAGATGCACGAACTCCACGTTTAACAACGTGGCTTTGTAAAGGCTTAGTTTTTTCACCTTTCGAAATATAAGGTCCTGATATAATATCGTTTAAATTTTCACGTAAGATACGTTTTACTTCAGGAGAATTATATTGTTTTTCAATATTTTCTTTTTCTAAAGAAGTTAATAAATAGTCTTTTTCTTGAGCATTTAATGTTTTTTGATTAGTAGTAGGTTTATCACCACGTAATTTTTGACCATTATAAAGGAAATTGGTTAATGATGCATAATTTTTGTTATCTAATAAAGTTTTTATATAGTCTTGACGTACTTGTGAAGAATTATTTAAATATTCACGTACAACGTTTTGAGATTGTGTTAATAGATCTTCATTAGATCCAATTTTATTGAAACTAGATTCATTAGATGATAATTGATCTAATTTATTTAAATTTGAATTTACTGATTTTTTAGACAAAGGTTCTAATAATTCTTCGTGTATTACTAAAGGATTTAATAGAGGATTTTTTGAATTATTAGGATATTCATTGTATAATGGTTGATCAAATTTTAATACAGTAGTATCTTGTTGTGGTTCTTTAGTATTAAAATTAAATGATTTGCCTGATAAATCTTGTCCTTGGCGTTTTTCCAAAGGAATTTGATTAGGATTTTCGTTAATAAAAGGAAATGAACTATTTATTGTAGGTGTAATTGCAAATAAATGTCGTATTTTTTTGAAAGTACCAACAAATTGCTGATTATAAGCACGTGAAGAAAAACTTTTAGAACCTCCTATTTTCGTTTTCATTGTTCGATAATGTTCCATATTTGTATACCAGCGTAGTGTATTATAATGTTCAGATAAGAAAAAACGTCGTAAATGTAACAAATTTTCTTCATTTGAAGTTAAAAAATGTGTTTTCGGTTGACGTCTAATAAAACTATCAACATCAAATTTTAATAAAAGTCTATTAAATGGACTATAATACCAATGTTGCATTACATCTTTATAAATTTGATAACGATAACGACTAGCTTTTTTACTAACTACAGAATAATTAAAAGTTGGTTTTTGAATTCTTTGGGCTAATTTGGATTTGTCTTGAAAATTATCATTTTGACCCATTGTACCTATTGTATTTAAAGCTAACGGGCTTCCAACGTCTGTGCGCCCGTAAACGCGCCCATCTGGGCTTCGCACGTTTGCATTTGTCTTTGAAATATTAATTACTTCATTTTGATTTTGTTTGTCTAAACCAACAGATGATTTATTTTGTAATTTTGAAATTAAATTGTTTTCTGTAGAAAGAAATTGAGGTAAACGTAATTTACGAGGAGATCTTGTTGTTTTTCTTCTCGCTTTTCGTAAACTACCTACTTTCATAGTACGTTCCCAACGATTTGTTGGTTTATAGTTATAAAAGTAACGTCTCATCATAACACGAAAATAAGGTGCATTATTTTCAACAGAAAATTTACGGAAAATATTAGGCGTATAATAACGTAATTTACGTTGAAGAGCAGCTTCTTGTTGTAAATAAAATTTAAGAGGATGCAATAATACAAAAGGTTGATAAGATTTAATTTCAGATTTTGATAAATTATTTATATCACTATTTATTTTATTATTTTGTGAAGTTAAAGTTGATCTATAACGTAAGATTTGTAAATCTTTGTTAGATAGTGTGTTTACACGTGAACTTTGTTTTTTAATGGATTGTTGATTAGAAAATTTACCTTGTAAATCCTTACTCTGAAGGAGTCCCGTGAGGGCGGCACCCTCACGGGTAGTTTGTAATGTATTTTTTACTTGTTTTTGATCTAAAGAATCTAAAACACTCATATTCATTTTATTTGGTAATACTAAAGAGCTATTATAAAAGTTACGATGTACATTTTTAAACAAAACATTGGATGTAGGAATTTGTGTTTTTGGTTCATGGTAAATTTTTGAAAAAATTTCTTTCCAACGTTTTGAATATATAGGAGACGTTCGACGATAAGGACGCCCATCTGAGCTTCGCACATTTGTATGAGTATTATTATTTGAATCTATACTACGTACAATTTCTGAAGTTTTTAATCTACTATCTAACTTACGTACAAATTTACGTAACATGGAATTTTCATGAATAATATTATTTTTAATACCATACATACCTGTATTTTTTAAATACATAGGACTTCCTCCGAAGTTTGAGGAATCCCTACTCTGAAAGAGTAAGGTATTTTCTTGTTTTTTAAAGTTAATATTGTAAAAATTTTCAGGTACTTGATTTTGTTTATTTGAAATACCCTTTAAATTTATATTACTGGTTCCATGCAATTGTAATAAATTTTTATAATTATAATTATTAGAAAATTTACTTTGTAAATCCTTACTCTGAAAGAGTCCCGTGAGGGCGGCACCCTCACGGGGGGTGCGAAGAGAAGATAAATTATCTCCATTTGTCAAATTACTTGAAGCGTTGATTCCATTTGAACTTAAAACAGGAGACATTTTATTATTATTACTTACTTGATTTCTTGCATGAAACGAAGGATGATATACTTGTTCAAATAAAATTCTAAAGAATTCAATTCGTGGACCAGTATATGATTCTAATCTAGGTTTTGCTAATTGTTTTTTAAAAGAACGCATCCATGGACCTGGGAAAAAACGGAATCTAACTCTATGATTTCTTAATTTTCTACGTAACCAAAAACGGTCAAAACCATAATTTAAATCTTCGATAGTAAATAAATCATAGATACCTTGATCATATAAAGATGCATCAAATGTTCTATATTTTCGAATTCTACGTTTCCAACGTTCTCGACGACCATGTCTTCCACGATTACGGCGTGTATTTCGATCAGATGCTTTACTCCCTAAAAAAGATGTTTCTAAAACACTTTTATCTTGTATAAGTCTATCATCGTTAACAAATCCTAAGGGATTTGTTAAAGTATAATCTAATCCATAATATGGAATGCTTGAAATAGCTGACATCATTGTTAAATATAAGAAAATAAAATTTAATGCTTTATAATAAAAACTTGTTGAAACTTTAAATGATGAAATAACCCACATATAAAGTTTAAATGCTGGATTTTCCCAGAACCAACAAGTAAATTGTAATAAACAAAAACTTCCAATAGCTATACCTAATAAATAGCTTACATGAATAAAAATAAATTGCATATAATTATCAGCGGGAAAAGTTTCTAAAAGTGAAGCTTCTGGACTAATGGAAATATTACTAATAAATGGATAAATACTTGTTTGTTCTGTTAATGCTAATAAAAAGTTTAATAAGAAAATTTTTCTTTTTGATAAATCTTCTAATACCATTTTACGTTCATTATAGCTATCCCACATATATTTAACCAATAATGCAAAACCTAAAACATATCTTAAAATATCTAGTGATAACCAAGGAATAACAAAAAAACGCCAACCTAAAATTACACTAGCTAACCAAAATACATTACCTGCAATAGTACCTAAACCTGAAATATATCCAGCTTCCAGTCCTTGCATTACAAAACGTCTTAACGTTATAATATGGGCTGTACTTGTTGGCAAAAATAAAAAACAGCTATTCAAAATACCTATAGTAAATTTTTCTATACTGAAAGCCACGTTGTTAAACGTGGCAGTTATTAATCCTATGCTTTTTTCATTTGGACTTAATGCTGGTGTCTCTAAAAAGTTAAACGCATTATGAAAATAACCATCTAATACTGATATTTCTGAAATCATGGCCGAACTTATATCAGGTATAAGTATAGGTAAACTCCAAATATTTTTTAACCATGACAAGCTAATAAAATCCATCAAAAAGTTCTTTAATGAAAGAACTACATAAGTTACTATAGGGCCTAATTCTGTATATTTAGAAAAAGATTCTGAATCATATTCAATTAATTTATGAACAACTTCTAAATAATCTTTAACAGAAGTGACTACTGAAACAACAGGAATCATATTAATAATCCTTCTTATATTATTTTTTCTTCGCTTTGCGATATAATTACTTAATATTTTTTTGGTTCAATCCCTTACTCCAATCTCACTCCCGAATCCCCCTACTCTTCCTATTCTGAAATAGTAAGGTCCTTCGAGGCCTTATAGGGGGGGGTATTTAGACCGCCCTCACGGGACTCTTTAAGAGTAGGGGGTATTTAGTAGAAATATTTAAATTTTTCAATATAGACAATTTAACTGCCATTTTTATTAAAAATCAATAATATGTTAATACCCATAAAATTTATTTATAATATTTATTACAAAGTTTATCAAATTTAAAGAAAGTAAAATTCTTTTCCATTTTCTTTTATTAGATCAGATAACATATTTCATATTATGTAATTAGTATTGTTAATATGTATAGATAAATTACAGATATAGTAAGATGTATATCTTACTATCTACTCATCATCCAACTATTTTAATATCCATGATTATAAAAAGACTTTTTTTAGGAGATTAAATCAGTTTTGTTTTCTTTTTACTTAAAATACCTTACTCTTACAGAGTAGGGCTTTGTAATGTTTATAGTATACTACTTATATAATTTAATTATTATATAGTCTATATACTATTTTTTTATATAGTAAAATTCTTTTACTAAAATTTTTTAGTATTTGCGTATTTATAAGTTTATATATAAATAAACTTATAAACTTACCTAAAACATTTTTTGATGTTTTATATAAAGATTTTTTGATGTTTTACATAAAGATTTTTTGATCATTTATTATATTTTATTTGGATATAATTAGAATAATATATGTTATCCACATAAATACATTTTTTTAATAATATATTATAATATAATAATAATATAATAATATTATATAATTATATAATAATTATTATTATTATATATAATAATATTATATTAAAAAAAAAAAATAGTTTTTTACTATAAATTAAAAAATAAGAAGTTGCAAATATAATCTATAAATTGATGGATTACTTATAAACTTACTAATAACTAGATTTTTTTTGAAAACTTACTAAAATTACTTTTATATAGTTTCAAATAAATCAATTTTTCAATATTTATTTTAGCAAAAAAGCAAGTATATTGATTATAAAGTTTAAAAATATAATTTCAAAATGTAGTTTAAAACTATAATATCGGTGTTTTTAACATATAGACTATATCAACTTCAAAGATATTAAATTATAATTTAATATTTGCTAGATATTTATAGATATCTAATAAATAGATAGAAGAATATTTCTTCTATATATATTTAAATATTCTATTAAATTAATTGAAATAGTTGTTAAATAACAGCGTTAACAATTTAACGCATGTTAACGAACATTTTTTTTAAAAACTTTAAAAAAGATAATATAAAAATATTAAAAAATAATAAAAAGAATAATAATAAATAATATATGTATACATATAAAATAGGAAAAGAACAACAACCTTATTAATAAACATTTTCTGTTTCCGGTTAGTAAACAGAGTTTGTTAAAAATTAACAAATGTATCTAACGCAAAATTTATTTTTGGAGAGACATTAGTATAAATATACTCCACCCGACCCGTGAGGGTGGCCGCCCTCACGGGACTCTTGAAGAGTAGGGGGGGTCATTTGGTAATAAATTAAATAAAAATATTGTATATAAATAAAGATTATTTATAATTTTTATATTTTTTTCAGATTTTTTATCTTTTTCACTTAATTATAAAATAAAACAAGATTAAATATGTTAAGTCCAAAAAGAACAAAATTTCGTAAACAACATCGTGGTAGATTAAAAGGTAAAGCGTATCGTGGAAGCACAATAGCTTTTGGTGATTTCGCCCTACAAGCTCTAGAACCATGTTGGATAACTTCACGTCAAATTGAATCAGGAAGACGTGTTCTTACACGT
>Ga0136598_1000612_pt1 | contig 16325 bp, 8 predicted proteins | sample AntRauTorcE11899_FD_104790 | JGI IMG/M metagenome (GOLD analysis project Ga0136598, IMG submission 104790) | Saline lake microbial communities from Rauer Islands, Antarctica - Metagenome Torckler E11 #899 | ecosystem: Environmental > Aquatic > Non-marine Saline and Alkaline > Saline | place... | reverse complement strand
TAGAGATACGCGGAATAGGCGCTTGCGCCGGAGGATGCAACACCCCGTCAATTTTATCTATGCAGTAGTGATGCAACGCTTGCGCTGCACGAAGGGACTTTTCGGGGTTTTTGTGCTTGATTTCCATTTGAATGAGTCGCTCAAAAGGCGGGTAGCCCAGACTTTTTCTTTCCTTCATCTCCTGGCGGTAGAGACCTTCGTAGTCTCTGCTGAGCACCTTTTGGAGAACGGGGTGCGTGCTTTTATTTGTTTGAATGCATACGTAGCCCTTCTTTTGTCTTCGACCGGCGCGTCCGGCCACCTGCGTGAGCAATTGATAGGCGACCTCATTGGTTCTGAAGTCGGGAAAGAACAGGAGCTGATCTGCATCGACTACGCCAACCATGCCTACATTGTCAAAGTCTAATCCTTTACTCACCATTTGAGTTCCGATGAGTATCTGTGTCCGCTGCTGTTCGAATCGTCGCACAATTTTTTGAAAACTATGTTTTCCCCTGGCGGTGTCCCAATCGAGTCGTTCAATATTGGTTTGTGGGAAAATATCTTCTAGTTCATCTTCCACCTTTTGCGTACCCATGCCTTTTTCAACTAAGGAAGGCGACCCACAATCCGGGCATTGAGAATGAATTGATTGCTGATAGCCGCAGTAGTGGCACTTTAGTTTCCGCTCTTTTTTGTGCAGCGTTAAGCTGATGTCACAGTGCCGACACATGGCGTGCCATCCACAAGTCGTGCAGTGAATGATGGGCACATAGCCTCGCCGATTATGAAAGAGAATAATCTGCTCTCCCATGGATAAGTGATGCTCCATTTTTTCTAAGAACGGTTCGGAGAAGCTGCCCTTCATTTTGAGTCGGCCTCCGGTTCCGCTAATATCAATCAGCTCTATTTCAGGCATGGATACACCGCCATAACGAGTTTTTAATTGCGAAAAATGATAGTGCTTGTTTTGCGATTTGTAATAGGTATCAAAGGATGGTGTCGCACTGCCCAAAATGACCTGAAAGTTTTCCATCGCAGCGTACATGATGGCAGCAGATCGGGCGTGATATCGCGGGGCGGGATCGTACTGTTTGAAGGACCGGTCGTGCTCTTCATCGAGAATAATCAGTCCAAGATTCTGAAAGGGCAGGAGTATGCCGGAGCGAGGAGCGAGTATTATTTTTTTTCGTTGGAGGGTAGAATGCCATACTTCAACGCGCTCGTTGGAATTGAGCTTGCTGTGATAGACGGCGAGATGGTTGCCAAAACATTTCTCGAGGCGCTCCGTCAATTGTGTTGTTAAGCCAATTTCAGGGACCATGTATAATACTTGTTCTCCGCGATCTATTGCTTTTTGGATACATTCGATGTACACCTGGGTTTTTCCACTGCCTGTAACTCCTTTGAGGAGGTGAATGTTTGGAGAGGGGTGTGGAGTCAGGAGTTCTTCGAGCGCTTGCTGTTGTTCCTCGTTCAATCGGTCGGAATATTCGTCCTCAGAACCATATTCGGGGAGTCGGCTCACCGTTCGCTCTATGATTTCGATAATTCCTTTTTTTTCCATTGCTTGAGCTACGGAAAGCGATACTTCTGCTTTGTGACTGAGCATAGACCAGGGAACGACTTCTTTTTTTCTGGCTTCCTGAGTGAGGAGCAGCAAAAGATTCGTTTGGTGGGTCGACCGGCTACAGGCGTCAAAAGCCTCTCGAAGTTCTTCAGCTTCGGGATGGTAAGGGGGCTGAAATCGCAAATACTTCTCCTTTTTTTCGCTGTATTGATCATTCATTTCTTCCTTGAGAATAATGATGTTTTTTCTCATCATTTCCTGCAAGAGAGGCGTGGTGGTTTTTTTGTCCAGAATTTGGCTGACTTCCTTTAAGGAGAGTTCTTTTTGCTGCTCCAGAGCTTCTACAATGAGGTATTCTTCATTGCTCAATGCGCTCAGGTCCTTAGTGATTTGAGGATGTAAAACCACAATCGTCTCACTGGCCATTTTGAGAGCGGCCGGCACCGCGGCGTGCATTACTTCTCCTAAGGTGCAGGCATAATAATCTGCAATCCACCGCCACAGTCGCAATTGAGGAGCCGTAATGATGGCCTCATCGTCAATCGGTTGAAGTATGGATTTGATGTTTTGATGATCGGGCGGACTGACATCAGTTTCAATAATGAGGGCCGCGTACCTTTTCTTTTTCCCAAAGGGGACTTCCACCCGAATACCAAATTTCATTCTTTCTCTCCATTCCATGGGTACCTTATAGCTTAGTGCAGTAGGGATAGCAATGGGTACAATGACTTTGATATACATGGGTGGTAAATTCCTTAGATGGAAAGGTAGTTAAAAATAGGGTTTTTTATACAATTGATCAATCATTCAGTGGGAGTAAAGCTGAGGTATCTTGAGCTTTTAATAAAAAATTTCTTTTCCTACTCGAAAGGTGTTGGCATGTGCATCAATAATATGGGCGATGCGAGGAGCATATCCTCCACCCATGGTGGTGACTACCGGAAGATGGTGTTGAAATGCGGTTTGAAAGACAATCCCGTCGCGCTCGCTGCATTCCGAAACAGAGAGGGCCAGGCGGCCGAGTTTGTCAGCGGCGATCACATCAACGCCGGATTGATAGAATAGGATGTCGGGCTGGACCTGATCAATGAGTCGTGGTAGGGTATCCTCCAGCAGCGGTAAATATTGACTGCCGGTGGTTCCATCGGGAAGTGGGATATCGAGATCCGACTTTTCTTTTCTCAGGGGGTAATTTTTCTCGCCGTGCATGGAGAAAGTAAAAACCCGCTCTTCCGAAGAAAAAATCGCAGCATTGCCGTTTCCCTGATGCACATCCAGATCGACGATAAGTGCCTTGCGAATCTTTTTTTCGTGCAAGAGGAGTCGAATGGCAAGTGCGATGTCATTAAAAACACAAAACCCCTCACCGTGGTTAGGATAAGCGTGGTGGGTTCCCCCGGCTATATTGAGGCTCAATCCGTCGTCCAGAGCATGAAGTGCACATTCGTAGGTGCCACGGGCGATGTATCTTCCGCGTACTACGAGGTCTTTTCTCATGGGGAAGCCGATTTTACGCTCTTCTTTTCGGCTGAAACTTTGGTCCTTGAGTTTTTGCCAGTATTCTCGGGTATGTACTCTTAAAATATCATCTTCCGACAAGAATTGAGGGTGAAAAAAATTCTCCTTGGTGAGGGTGCCATCGTACAGGAGTTGTTCCGGGAGGAGCTCGTATTTTTCCATGGGAAAGCGATGTCCCTCGGGCAATCGATATTTATAAACAGGGGCAAAGGCTACTTTCATCAATTCTGTAATCTGTTGTTTTTAACACGCTAAGGATGAAAATAGTTGAGGCCTTGTGCGTAGGCCGCGGAAGCGCTGCGCAGCAGGCCCGATCCCCAATGAATTGGGGAGAGGGAGATCCGGCCATCTGAAGCGTTGCCTTGTGGACTGGCCGGCCGGAGCCGAATGAATAATGAGCTGCGGAGCATAGCGACCCCGAGATCGCTTCTGGCGAATCGAGGGGGACCGCCCTGAATACCAAAAAAAAGAAAACAAATACTTACTGCGTGACGGTGACAGAGCCTTTGAAGTACAGGGTCTCATTTTCGGCGGTTAAAATTTCGAAGGCATAGATGTATACTCCCGGATTGACGACCTGGCCTTTGGCGCGGCCGTCCCACCCTAAATTTGGTGCATTGATGGGGAATTGCTGTTGTTCAAAAAGGAGATTACCCCAGCGATCAAAAATCTGTAAAGAAGTGATAGTGGCACTGCCCGGGGAGGCAAAATAGGTGAAATGGTCATTGATGCCATCTCCGTTGGGACTAAATATATTGGGGATAAAATAATCTTCTTCCGGCTCAATCACTCGCAAGGTGTAGGTCGCGGTGGCTGCACAACCGTTGGTATCGACGGCGGTGAGTTCGAAGCTGGTGGTCGATGTGGGCGCAGCGAGGGTCAGGGTGCAAGTATCGCAACTCAAGACAGAGCCGGGGCTCCATTGAATCTGTAAAAGGCCCTCTAATCCGATGCCCAAAAGGGTGGCGGTGTCGCCCAGGAGAATTGTTGGAGGCCCTTCTATGGAAATCTCGGGCTCGCTCACTGACGTACCGGTAAATGCATAGAGCTCACTCTCGCAGCCGGCGGCATTTGTCACTGTGAAAGAATTGCTTCCCACCTGGCCTCCTCGGCGCAAGGGCAAATTGTTTATTGTCTCTTCATTGCCATTGAGTCGGAGTGTATAAGGAGGATTTCCTGTGATTGATGAGATTTCCAAAGTAGTTGTAGGGAAACTGTCGCAGGAAGGTGGAAGGAGGTTGAATTCTACATTGGCTTCAAGATAATTGAGACTAACATTGACTACAGAATCGCAGCCATTGCTTGCTGCTCCGGGCAGTCGCACCATACCAATGGGATGGGCTTCCGTGAATGTGGAGTCGCCAACTTCAATACTATCTCCCGGGCAAAGATTGAGGTCAATTAAGCTCTGTGCCAGAGGTAATTCATCAAAGGATAAGGTCTGGCTGAAGCTGCAAGTCCCCCTGTCTTCAATGAATAGCAGAATATCACTGGATGCGATCTGAAAGCTTGTGTCTCCGGAAAAGTTGAATAGTTCTGTACCGTCAATGCTGAGAATGTAAGGCGGGACTCCGTTGTTCACTTCAATTTCTACAGTGGCGCTATCGCCGGAGCAAATAGAATTGGGAAGATCTAAACTGATGTCCAGGTCTTGAGGAGCCAGAATGAATGAGCTCCCGGTGGCGATACAATTTTGCGTAGTGTCTGTAACCGTGACAAAATAGCTGCCCGCTGATAAGCCGGTGGCGGGATTCATCCCGGTGAGGCTGTCCGGCACCCAATCATAAGTATAATTGCCGGATCCCCCACTGACGAACACCTCGAGCTGTCCATCATTTGGATTATTACAAGTGGGCTGGGTGCGCACGATACTATCTATAGTAAATACTCCGCAGCCGCCATCCTCAATGGTGAGCTGGCAAGTATCGGTGCAGCCCCAACTATTTTCTACAGTTATGATATAAGTGCCCGAATCCAAATTATTAAATCGAATAGAATCCTGTCGCGATTCAGAGATTTGATCGGAATAATTAAAGCCTGCTATGGACACCGTGTAAGGAGCCGAGATCGTGTCTATGAGAATTCCGGCCTGGCCGTCCGCACTGCCGAATGAGGAGGGATGGAGGAAAACTTCGCAGGCAAAGGATAATTGGCTTTCATCCTCGCGGGTGAGTTGCACAGTATCTGCGCAGAATGTGCTGGTATCCAAGGCGATAATTTCATAGAAACCGGCCGCTAATTCTACCCGACTCAATTCCGTGAGCGTATCCGTATTCCAAATATAAATAGTGTTTTGGGTAGGGTTGAGGACATCGAGTCGAATGTTGAGTGTGCTATCCGAAGGGCATCCGGAAAAGAAGGCTGTATTGAGGTCGAGCATCAAGTCGCAGTCTCCATCATTGAGCACTAAATTGCATACTGTGGTACATCCCAGACTGTCTGTTACACTGAGTGCGTAATTACCGGCTGGCAAATCCGTCCAGGACAATGAATCGGAGCGCAATCCGGTGGAGTCAATATCTCCGGCCGGGCCACTGAGTGTAAGATCGTAGGGGAGGGCTACATTATTCATGGTTACCCCCAAACTCCCATCACTTTCGCCCGGAGCTGAAGCATCCTCGATGACAAAGCAATTCAGAATTGGTGCTGGCGGAGCGGGAAAATCTACGGTAAGCGTATCTCGGCAATTGGAAAGTGTATCAATGGCCTGGATCATGTAATTATCTGCGGGTAATCCCGTTCGAGTTGTCTGTGAAAGCGTATCATTATTCCAGACCAAAATAACGTGGCTGTCCAGCGGGTTAGGCAGGAGACGAATTTCCAGGCTACTGTCTGCGGGGCAGCCGGCAAAAAAAGCAGTATCCAGAGAAATGTCTAGATCACAGGGAGTATCCGACAAGGTGAAACTGCAAAATTGGAAGCATGGAATGCTATCTGTAATCTCAACATTGTAGGTGCCGGCAGGCAGGTTATTTATTGTTACTGACAGATCACTTATTTGATAGGTCGTATCGATGCCGGGACCGACGAGATTCACCGTGTAGGATGGAGGATTGCCGGGAATGATGACTGGAACACCGCCCGTCCATTCTACAAGAACTTCCCCATCGGCATTTCCGGGAGCGGAAACATTTTGAAGGACCTCGCAATTCAAAATGAGTAGAGCGTCCTCGGGCTCGGGGACGCGTAAAGTATCAGAAGCGACACAGTCACCGTCCCGCACTTCCCACTGATAGATTCCAGCCGGCAATTGCATGACTGTATCGTTGATGGAAAGAGTATCTCCATTGGGCCAGGCGGTCCAGGTAAAAGAATAATTTGTGCTATCCCCGCCGGATGCAAGTCCCGAAAGGACAGCGGTTGAGTCCCCCCAACAGAGTAGGCTGTCGATCACAACTAATTCATCGATAGACAGATCGCAATCCACCTCCTGTAAGGTGAAGGAACAACTTGTGCTGCATCCATTATCATCAATTACTTCCACCGGATAAGTACCAGGAGAAAGCGTGTCAATCTGCAGAGGAGAGGTGGAATTCGTCAGTGTTTGACCTTCGAAGATGATGCTATACCCGGGCGTTCCTCCACTGAAGGTGATTTCCACCGTTCCATCAGAAGCTCCGGGAGCGCTGACCTCAGAAATCACCTCGCAATTGAGGACAAGAGGATCAATCTCGGGCACCTCTATCATAATATTTCTTTCACAATCCATGTCAAAGGCATCAGCTACAGTTAAAGTGTAGTTGTCGGCGGGCAGGTCAGTTATTGGATTGGCTGAACCCACCTCATCTCCTGCACTGTTGAACCAGGTGAAAATATAGGTGCCTGAACCACCATTGACAATGGCCTCCAGGCTTGCAGTAGAGTCGCCAAAGCACAAGACATCTTGTAATATGATCACCTCTTCTATTTCAACTTCGCAGCCGGGGTCTGTAATAGTAAAACTGCAAGTGACGGTGCACCCATTGGCATCTGTCACCACAACATCGTAGCTGCCGGCGGGTAAATTTTCTATTTCAGTGACTCCCGCCGAAAGGTCGTTGAGGGTGCCATTGGTTCCATCATTATTGTCATAGGTCAGGTTATAGGTAGGCGTTCCTCCTGAAATATCGATACCTGCGCTACCATCCTCAGCGCCGGGAAAGCTTTCCTGGTCAATTTCTGTGCAAAAAAGCATTAAGGGCTCGGGCTCAATGAGCTCAATTTCAGCCTCAGAAGTACATCCATTGCCATCGGTGACAGTGACTGAGTAAATGCCGGCAGAAAGGCCATCTAAATCATTCAGGCCATCGTACTGCGGGTCAGACCAACTGTAGTCAAAAGGGGGATTCCCATTATTTATGATAACAGAAATTTCCCCATCGTCATCGCCGGCGCACTGGACTTCATTGTCTATTTGGATTTCAATATCGGCCCCCGCTAAAACGCTAACTTCTACGGTAGTATCAGGTCCTACACAGCCGTTCAGGGCTCCAAAAACCACATAATCGCCAGCATCGGCGGGACTAGCTGATCCAGTCACCAGGGGATTCTGCTCCGTGCTCGAAAATCCATTGGGTCCACTCCAGCTGTAAGAGGTGCCAGCGGGGCCGTCGACCATCAGCGTCAAAGCTTCGCCTTCACAGACCACAATAGGCGTTTGTGGATCCAGTATTGGTAAGGGGTTGACTACCACATTGGTCTCGGCTGGTTGAGAGCTGCAACCAAAAAGAGAGACGACTAAGTTGTATTCACCACCCGCACTTGGGGGCGCATTGGGAATATTCGGATTTTCCTGATTAGAGGAAAATCCATTAGGGCCGGTCCAGGAAAATTGCAATCCTGGTATAGGAATGGGAAAATCGTAACTCAATTGGATCGTCTCTCCCTCACAATAGGGCCCCGAATTGCTAACAGGTGGGGTCACCGGAATGGCGATGACGTCCACATTCACTTCTTCTATGCTCGTGCAGCCTGTGGCATCATCTGTACCCACCACCCAAATGGTGGTGTTGGAGTTAAAAGAAACCGGGCCGTTGATTTGATTCCCGGTATTGGGGGGGAACCCATCGTGAAAGGTGTAGCTCAAATTGGAATTCGAAGGGTCCACTAATGTATCTAAGGAAACCTCCAATCCTTCGCATACAGTCACGTCATTAATCACTGTAAAAGAAGGCTCGGGATGTAAAATGAGTTCAACACTAACGGTATCCGAACTACACCCTGTAGCAGGGTCTGTAACGCTGACATATACATCTCCTGCGTTTCCACTGTAGTCCTCCGGATTGCTGATTTCTCCGCTGCCATCGGGATTTTCAAACCAATTAAAGTTGATGCCCGCGTTGGCGTTCAGCTCAATATGAGCTTCGGTGAGATCAAAATCTGCGGGAGCGGGTTCGCAACCTTCCAGTGTTACACCTGTATTGATATCCGGGCTGTTTTGTACTTCGAGTACAACGGCAATGACGTTGGATTCACAAACGCCGTCTTCCCCCTGGACGTACAAGGTGGTAGTTCCTTGACCCGCTGAGTAAGCCACAGGATTTCCTACAGCTTGAGTAAGGCCGGCATCTTCATACCAGAAAAAGTTGAATCCGGGATCTGAGTGTAAATCTGAATGATAGGCAGTCAAATCGATGGTGGCGGTCGTGCTGCCTGAAGGAATGCAAAAGGTAAATGGTCCGATTGGGTCCAGAGTTGGTCCGGAGGTAATCATCGGATCTGTGAGGTCAAAAATAATAATGCAGGGCTCTTCTCCATACTGTATCCATAAATCCAGCCCGTTTAAGTCCACTGAACTGGGATCAGAAATTTCAACACCTCCTGCGCCAGGCTCTCCATCAAAGAAGGTGACCGTTAATCCCGAACCGTTATTAATAATATCAATGAGGTCTGTTAAATCATAGTCAGCTGCTTCTGCTTCACAAAACGGGCCAATCATGGGGTCCGTTGGATCATCAGGGGCAGGTAATATTTCTATAATGACTTCACCATTGTAAACTGAATTATTGGTAACATCCACATCTATTCCACAATCGTAATCGCAAGCGGCGAAGTCTTCGATAACTTCAATATCCTCAACGCAGGCATCATTCATAAAGCTCAAAAAGTCTTCTTCTCCGTTAACATACAAGAAGCTGACGCCCCAAACTCGATAAGTGCCGGGAGCCAAGGTGGAAAAGTCAAAGTCTCCGGTAATGTTGAAGTCTAATACCTCATAGGGTGGATTGGGTTCAGTTAATACAAAACCGTACTCAAAATTAAACAGGTTGGGGTCGGGCTCCTCATTTCCACTCGCCGACCAGTCCGGGCTGAAGGCTCCAATATCCGTTCCCTCACAAATCTCCAGGGGATCAGGTCCGCCGGGGTCACCATCGGAAGGCCATTCCAAGTCTCCGGCATCCGTTTTTCTACAGTCTGCGATTTCGCCGTCGTATGGGTAGCTTCCATTTGCAATAGAGCTAATCCAGCTCGCATTTTCAGGAGTATTGCCCCCGCCAGGTGATGAGTTACCCGCAACCGGTTCATTTCTATAATTAGTTACATCTAACCAGTTATCGTCATTTTCGTTACTAAAAAATACTACCTGCCCGGATTGAGAGCCATAGCCCGTATTGACCAATGTGGGCGAATTTGTTATTTCACTTGTTATAGGTTGTGAACCAAAGACAATTACGTGGTGGAGAGTCCCGCATCCATCTCGGACCTGGATAACGTCACCGCCATTTCTCATGACGATGCTTTCCCAGTCATTACCGCCAAAACTTTCACAAGGGCAGTGGAATTCATTGGTAGGTGAGACGGGGTTACTGTTGCACATATTGAGACAGCTTGAATTGTGCGGAATGATATAAACGTCATCTCCGTCGCTGTCTTCCGGATCATCCGGTGGTAATGAAGCATTGACATCATCTGCGTTATAAATTACTATGATGCTACCCGGTGCGACAGCATCGTAGCAATCGCCTAACCTAAAATGGCCCTCTGAAGTCCCATTTCCAGATGCCGGGAAATTATTATCATCGAGGATAAATCCTTCTAAGTTTACATCTGCCAATGGATCAGAAGGCGCACCCACAACCACGTACTCTATGTACTCTTTCTGCCCTGAATCTCCCTGACTAAATTCATTGATCATCAGCCCGCCGTTTTCTCCCACATAAGGTGCGGATCCGGTGTACGGGCTTTGTGCTGAGCCCCATTGCAAACCGAAACAAACGAAAACAAAAAAGGTAAACCGGTAAATGTGGATCATATTGCCAGGGTAGTTTTACGCAAATATACAGCCTTCTCTAAGCTCACAATGTAAGAAAAAGTAAACTCTTTGTTATCTGTGAGAGCCGAGAACCTTCGATAGGGCTGCCTGAAGAGCTTGATACCCGACTCTTCTTGAATTCTTATGTTGCATATCCTGCTGATAATGAAATAGTACATATATTTGCAGCTGCAATATAATCGAGGTCCAGGATTGAAAAAAATAAAAGATGACACAACTTTCAGAACAAGAAGTAGTGAGAAGAGAAGCTCTTCAAGATATTAGAGATTTGGGATTTGATCCCTACCCACCGGAAGAATTTGAAGTAAATGCTCTTGCGAGTGCTGTAAATAAAGAATTTGAAGAGAGTGGAGAAGAAGTATCGGACTTGAAATTAGCGGGCCGTCTAATGTCTAAGAGAATCATGGGAAAAGCTTCTTTTGCTGAGCTGCAGGATAGCTCGGGCCGAATTCAGCTCTATCTCAATCGAGATGAAATTTGCCCCGGAGAGAACAAGGATCTCTATAATAAGGTGTTTAAGAAACTGTTAGACATTGGTGATTTTATAGGAGTGAGTGGAAAGGTATTCTCTACTCGCACCGGAGAAACAACCATCCATGTCGATGAGCTCACCGTTTTGGCCAAATCGTTGCGACCGCTTCCCATAGTAAAGAAAGACGCTGAGGGTAAAACATACGATGCTTTTACTGATCCGGAGCAACGTCACAGAATGCGTTATGTCGATCTTACGGTCAATCCTCAGCATCGAAAAACCTTTGAACAGCGCGCCGCATTGATTCGAGCGATGCGCAATTATTTCGATGACCAGGGTTGGTTAGAGGTTGAAACTCCGGTGCTTCAGCCCATCCACGGGGGAGCCGCTGCGCGACCTTTTAAAACCTACCACAATACCCTGGATATGCCTCTCTATTTGAGAATTGCCAATGAGCTGTATCTCAAGCGACTAATTGTTGGAGGTTTTGACGGAGTGTATGAGTTTGGCAAAATGTTCCGCAATGAAGGAATGGACCGAACGCATAACCCAGAATTCACATCAATGGAAATGTATGTGGCTTATAAAGATTATTTGTGGATGATGGATATGGTGGAAGAACTCTTATCTCAAGCCGTCAAATCTGTTAAAGGTTCTACTAAAGTAAATGTGAAAGGACAGGAAATCGATTTTCAAGGCCCGTACCCTCGAATTCCATTACTGGAATCTATCGAACGCATGGGAGGAGAGGATATTCGCCTCATGGACGATAGCCAACTGCGCAGCTATGCCAAAAAACTGCACATTGAGGTAGATGAGTCCATGGGCAAAGGAAAGTTGATTGATGAGATATTTGGAAAGGTGGTCGAGCCCAAACTAATTCAGCCGACCTATATTACGGATTATCCCATTGAAATGACTCCTTTGGCGAAAAAACACCGCACAGAAGAAGGTTTGGTTGAGCGCTTTGAACTTTTCGTCAATGGAAAGGAAATTGCGAATGCCTACACAGAACTCAATGATCCCATTGATCAACGCCAGCGCCTGGAAGATCAGCTGAAACTTGCAGAAGCAGGAGATGACGAAGCGATGGTACTCGACGAAGACTTTTTGAAAGCGTTGGAATACGGAATGCCACCAACCAGTGGACTGGGAATTGGGATAGATCGATTGACCATGTTATTGACTGGTCAGCACACTATTCAGGAAGTCTTGTTCTTTCCGCAAATGCGGCCGGAAAAAAAGAGCAATATGGAAACACCGAAAAAAGAGCAGTGATCTACTAAGGAGTCAAGGCAATGACACTCTCTTTCCCTTTTACTTTGTCTCCCATAGAGACTTGGACTTCGTAATTTAGGGGCAGGTAAATATCCACTCTTGAGCCAAAGCGGATGAATCCCAATTCTTCCCCTTTTTGCACTTCCATGCCTTTTTTATTGTAGTTAATGATTCGTCGAGCCATAGCACCCGCGATTTGACGAACTAAAATCTCATCTCTTTGGGTTTCTATCACAACGCTCATTCGCTCATTTTCTGTGCTTGACTTGGGATGCCAGGCAACTAGGTATTTCCCAGGGTGGTACTGAGCATGTCGAACAATACCACTGACGGGGTTCCAATTGATGTGAACATTCAATGGCGACATAAAAATCGAGATCAATTTGCAATCCCGCTTTAGGTACTCATCCTCCTTTACGGTCTCTATGGCAACTACTTTCCCATCGGCAGGTGCGATAACCTCTGAGTTGTTATTCTCAGGTTGGGATCTTCGCGGTACGCGGAAAAAGTACATGGCAAAACCCAGTAACAAGAGTAAAAAGACCCAAATGTAAATCCAGGCATTATCAAAATAACGAAAGGAAAATCCACCGGCCACTATGCAAAAACCGATGAGATAGGATACAATTTTATGCCCCTCTTTGTGAATCATATATTCAAATTTAGCTCAATTATAACAATAAATATGCTACAAAGGGTTGACAATATATGTAAGCGTCAATTCGATCTAAAATTCCTCCATGCCCGGGAATCAGTCTTCCACTGTCTTTTATCCCGGCTCTCCGCTTGTAACATGAAGCAAAAAGATCTCCCATCGCTCCTGTCAGAGAGAGCGTGATACCCAAAATAATCACGCTCGACCACGAAAGCTCTAAAATGCCCTTGAAGCTAGCCACTACAATTAATGCAGCTACAACTCCCCCAAGCAGCCCCTCTACCGTTTTCTTGGGAGATAAACGCAAATGAAGTGGGTGGCGACCAAATTGCACTCCGGTAAAGAATGCCCCGATATCAGAAGCCCAGATAGTAAAAAGAACGACCAGCACCGGCCAGCGATCGTAATTCATCAGGGTGATGGAATAGGTGAAAATTGCCCCAAATGATAATCCAATGTAACAAGCCGCCCGGAACCAACTCGGCCATTGAAAATACAACTCCTTATACCCACCCCAAACCATAGTAAAAACCAATAAATGATGAAGCATTCCCAAAACTAAAAGGATAAACACTGCAGTAGAAAAAGAAAGACTTGCAGCCGACAAGAATAAAAAACCGGAAACGCTCAGCGCTGCAAGCAGATAGACGCCATATTTGTAGTATTTTCCACCGCCTCTGCGTTCCATCATACGGAATTCCCTAAGGCTAAAAAGAAACAAGGCCAGCATGACGACTTGGAAACTCCAGATATTCCATGCAAAGCCCGCTACCATAATCAATCCATAGGCAATGGCCCCGAATATTCTTTTCCTCAACCCTTCAATACGTTTCATAAATGCCCTTTTTTGTGAATGATACCGTAAAGAACCAATAATGCCAGGGCCGAAATCAACGGGAGCATGCCCAGACTACTCATATCTTGTGACGAAGGAGCTTCTAAAAAGTCATCTACTGTATAACTTAATAGCACCTGCCCACCATTGTGAATGAAATGTATGATGATGGGCCACCAAAGTGATCGCGTGTAATAATACGCCAGACCCAATATCATCCCCAGCAAGAATCGAGGCATTAAACCTTGGAAATCTAAATGAATTGCAGAAAAAATTATTGCTGTGACTAAAATACCGAAAAAATCACTTCCAATACTCTCTCTCAATGTCGGTTGAAGCAATCCCCTAAATACGATCTCCTCGCCAACGGAAGGAATAAGGCCGATGACAAAGAGGTTGGCGAGCAAAGCCCATAGGCTAGGACTATCCAAAACGCTGAGTAATTGCTCGGGCACAGCCTCTATTTCAAAGGGCCACCACAGCGGGACTTCCCAGCTGATATTCCATAAAAACATCCAACTAAATAAGGGTAGAGAAATGAAATAGGCTAAAATAACTGCCGGCAATACCCATAGTTTACTCTTATGATGAAATATCTTCGGTAGCGATAGCCCCCACCAACGAATTAAAATAAGCCCTGGAATTAAAAACCCCATGATTTGTCCCAGCGCAATGACCCAGCGCACCCCCGCTAAACTCATGCCATCCAGCATACCCTCGCTGGCAGAAAACTCACCTCCGGAATATAAGCCGGCAACCAGCACGGTGGCAGCACCAGCCAATATTTGACCCACCAACAAAGCCATAAAAAGACTTAAAATCCTAAATCCCGGAGACAATTTTTCCATTTTCTTATCTTTGAAAAACTTTCTTAAAGGTAAAAATACATTATGACTCGATTGAGTGTTAACATCAATAAAGTTGCTTTGATTAGAAATGCGCGCGGCAGTAATTTCCCAAACTTGATAACCTTTGCCAGCGATTGCGAGGACTACGGAGCTCAGGGCATTACTGTTCATCCCCGTCCCGATCAGAGGCATATTCGCTACGACGACCTCCAGCCACTCAAGGAAATTGTGACCACCGAGTTCAATATTGAAGGGAACCCCATACCAAAATTTATGGAGTACGTGCTTTCCGTTCGCCCGCATCAGGTCACGCTGGTGCCCGATGCCCCGGATGCTCTGACTTCAGATAATGGCTGGAATCCCCGCGAAAATATGCAGTTCCTTCGCGATAGAATATCCACCTTTCACGAAGCGGGGATTCGCACCTCAATTTTTATTGATCCCGATCCCGATCGAATCCGGGCCGCGGCGGACACAGGCACCGATCGCATTGAACTCTACACCGGCCCTTATGCAGAGGCTGTTCAAAAAAACTCTTACAGCTCCATCCTTAAAAAGTATGCAGAGGCTGCGCAATTAGCCAATGAATTGGGGATGGAAGTCAATGCGGGCCACGACCTAAATCTGAAAAACCTCAAGGTCTTTTATCAGGCCCTCCATCCTTATTTAGCCGAGGTCTCCATCGGCCAGGCCCTGGTCGTCGATGCCCTATATTACGGCATAGAAAACGCTATCAAAATGTATCTCATCCAATTATCGGAGCACTAAGTACTCTATTTTTCTTTTTTGGGCGTGCCCCCTCGCTCGCTGTTAGCCGGCTCGGGGTCGGTCCCTTCCGGGGTTCCGTACCCAACTAGTTGGGTACCGCACCACCTGTGGTGCGCCCTTCAGGCACCTCACGCTTTCGGCCTCCGGCCGCTTTCCCTTAGCGGCCACATTACACCAAAAAAGGAAAGGAACCCAGTCGGGTTAATGTATGCTCCACAACCTATTCGGCAAAGTCCATTAGCAAGCTAAACCCAAAACAACAGCAACCATCTACGATAAAGCCAATAGCCGGACAGGACCAAAGAACCAGAAAAGACCATAGCAAGATCAACCACGTATTTCCAAAATAAGCCCAACTAACAGGAAGTAAGATTTGCACATGGCCACGAGAAATCTTCTTCACTTCCCCAACCTTTTTTTCTGAACCAGAGTATTACCTATTGTATATAAGCAAATACCGCCCCCGCTACCATTTTGTGTTATTTTTCGAGAACACTACCTCTCGTCCTATTCCTGTTTAAACAAAATTATATTCTGCAATTTGCACTATTGAGCTACGACAGCATACATATAATTCGGTATTTATAACTGGTCAAAGACTTTGATAAGTTAAATTCTTCTTAAACTATTAGCATTTAATATTTCTCATAATTTTTTTGATTCTGTAAGACTCTGAAAATCAGACAACAAAATAACATTAGATCGGCATTTTTTGAAATTAATATACCTTTTACATTAATTTTATGTTAAAATGCCTTATAATTGTGTGAGACGACAAAGTTTTAATGGATTTTGTCAATTAACTGTTCAACAAAATATATCAATATGAAGAATGCGTTACTACTATTTCTCGCAATGAGCGTTTCTGTTGTTCTGTACGGTCAGCGTACAGTTTCAGGAACTGTTACAAATGCTGAGGGAGAGCCTCTGATTGGGGCTAATGTCACCGTGGTCGGTGAAGATGGATATGGGACCATCACCGACTTTGACGGTTATTACGAATTGCAAATCCCAGAAACTGCTGACGCCTTGGCTGTAACCTATATAGGTTATAAACCAACGAAGATTGAATTGGGTGAAGGGAATGAGTACAGTATTACCCTGGATGATTCCGGAATTGTGATGGATGAAGTTGTGGTCGTTGCCTATG
>Ga0136598_1000604_pt1 | contig 16391 bp, 17 predicted proteins | sample AntRauTorcE11899_FD_104790 | JGI IMG/M metagenome (GOLD analysis project Ga0136598, IMG submission 104790) | Saline lake microbial communities from Rauer Islands, Antarctica - Metagenome Torckler E11 #899 | ecosystem: Environmental > Aquatic > Non-marine Saline and Alkaline > Saline | place... | reverse complement strand
GATATAGCCCATGGATTTCAATGCGCTTAAAATAAACCATCTATCACCAGGATTAAGAATAATTTCAGGCAATATATCAATGATAGGTTTGGCCATCAAACCTTCTACAAATGTCATTCCATATGATTTATTCTTCTCACAATATCTTTTCCAAGACTTTAACAACGCTTTTTCTTCTTCTAAACAGAAGGTTTCCTATTTTGGATTGTAGGGTACAAGCATAATTGGAAAAAGGTGCCAAAAATCTTCATTAGTCATGTCAGCTGATTGTTTTACCAAGTGATCACACCTTCTTATTTTTTGGGTATTTTATGGCGAATCGCGGCCTTTGTAAAGACTATTTTTACATAGGGTATTAAAAAGAGCCGTTCAAATGAATGAACCGCTCTTTCAGTTTGGTTATTGTGAGTCTTCAGGAATCCATTCGCTCCATACGTCTTCGTTGTCAGCCATCCACTCACGAGCAAGATCAATATAAGGCGTATCTTCCTCATCATTTGAAATGAGACCAGCTATTTCTCCAAATTGTGTATCGGTTAAATACATGTTGTCGAGTAACTGTGCAATATCGGGATGGTCTTGTGTCATTCCACTGCGCCCAATGCTTACGATGTTTTCAGCGCCTCCATAGATGTTTTGTGGGTCATCTAGGAATTTCAGATCGTATTCAGCGAACATGTAGTGCGGTGTCCAGCCGGTCACAACCACCCACTCATCTTCAGCAATGGCGTTGCCTAGCGTTCGAACCATGGCGGGTCCACTTGCAGAGAGCAAGTCCATATCTAGAGAGTAAGCATCAAGTATTTCTTTTTTCGTCACATCCATGATACCAGACCCTGGTTCAATACCGACAATTTCAGGGTGCTCTTCAAATTCACCATCTTCATATGCTTGATTAAGTTCGGTGATACTTTCGATGGTGACGTACTCCGGCACAACGAGTCCGATGCGTGCACCTTCATAACTAATGCCGAGATTTTCCCAATCATCAGAGAATTGTTCTTGATATGTTGCATGCGTCGCGGGCAACCACGCATGAAGCATAAGATCAATGTTGCCTTGCGATAAGTCAGAAAAAATCGGACCGAGATCGGCTTGGGTAGTTTCTACGTTTTCATAGCCCATTTCATCTTCCAATATAGCCGCAGTAAGATGGGTCATCGCAATACCATCCACCCAGGTGGCGTACCCTATTTCTATGGTATCATCTTCTTCGCTGCAGGCTGCTAGTGAGAAAACAAGTGTCATACTTAATATCAATGTGAATAGTTTTTTCATAATTACTTCCTTTCTTTTTACAACCTATATTATATCATGAAGTTGTCAGTTTGCAAAATAGCATTATCTAATGTGTTAGTCATAAGACTTAATATAGATATACACTCAAATCGGTATTTTTATTTTTTAGGGTTTTTACACTCCAAAAAAACGCCCCGGAGCCCCTTTGACCACGCCAAGGGAGAGTTATCTTAAAAAGTGTTCTAAGACCCTGCATTTAAAAGTGCTCGCCCCCTTGCACTAAAGCTTCATCGCGCGATGATTAGTGTACGCATGTAGAGTGAGAACCCTTGAACGTGAAAATGCCTATTGCCCGGGAAAAATCAGGTATTTAATCCGTGTTTTAAAGCGAATGAACACCCTTAAAAAGGGACCCTATCGCAAGCATATACGCGGCATATAAAAAGAAAGAGAAACTTATCCCAATTTAAAAAAATATTCGCCCTCTGAATTCAAACGTTCCACCACATAAGTCTAGTAAAACTTAATGACGGTTAAAAGAACACCACGAATCTTGTGAGTATGACCTATTGACGAAGGTTTTATGCAGACAAATCACCGAAGGCTTAAACTTTTTTTTCGATAAAGGATTAATTAAAAAATAGTACGTTATTCTTATTATGAAGTCAAAAAAAAGGTGCCTAGGGCACCTTAAAATGGAACCTATAAAATAGACACTTTGAAAAAAGGCATCTAAATATAGGTTCTTTTTTTGTAAACTAAAAGAGAGGTGAGAAATATAGTAAGAAAACATTTATGGAGCAAGAGATAGAAATACTAAAGAAAAATAAATACGTAAGACGAGTAGGGCCAAAAGGAATAACATACACAGAGGAACTAAAACAATATGCAATATCGAAATCGAAGGAAGGGTTATTTAGCACAGAGATATTCGAGATAGCAGGATTTGATTTGTCAATAATTGGCAGAGTGAGAGCACAAAAAGCATTAGATAGATGGAAAAGAGCCTATAATAAATCAGGTGTAATGGGACTACAAGACACAAGAAAAGGATCTTCAGGAAGGCCATTAGAGCGTGAATTAAGTCTTGAGGAGCAATTGGAAAGGGAAAGAGCAAAGAACAAGTTTTTAGAGGTCCAATTAGAATTCCAAAAAAAGTTAGACATGATAGAGAGGGGCGTGTATACACCCAAAAACAAATAATTTTTGATTTAATCAAAGAAATAATCGAGGAGAACAATTATAAGAACATGGTTACATTCCTATGTGAGGAAGCAGGAGTGTCTAGAGGTGGATATTATAATTATTTTAGTACTAAAGCGATTAAACGAAGAGAAGTACGTGAAGAACAAGATCTAGCCTTACTAGACTTAATTCTTGAAGTATACAATTTTAAAGGCTACAAGAGAATTCTTATCAGCAATTAAGGATAGCCAGACAGGTGAAATAGTCTCAAGAGCAGCATCAACTTCGCTCAAAATGGATTTCGTTATTGAAACCTTAGATAGATTAACAAAACATCCATTATTTGATGAGAACAATGATATGATAATTCATTCAGATCAAGGAAGCCATTACGCATCTAATGACTTTAGAGATTATCTCAAACTATATAATATAACACAATCAATGTCTCGTCGCGGGAATTGTTGGGACAACGCTCCAATGGAGTCGTTTTTCGGAACATACAAGGATCACGTCGATTTGAGTGATTGTGAAACAATTGAAGCAGCACTTAAGAAAATCGATCATTTTCTAGACTATTACAATAACTACAAACCACAGAGAAAGCTGGATAGATTACCACCTATCCGATATAGAGATATACTAATAGCAAAACAAAAAGGCGAAATTCCCCTAGGGGAATTTCGCCTTAGTTATTATTACTGCTTTTTTTACAGTGTCATTGACATTGGGTCCACTTTATGACGATCACATCTCTTTTATTTGGTATTTATGCATATACTTTTCTTTTGCCAAGGCCGTGTATTTATTAATAAACTCGGTTTTACCTTCGGTATAATTGTCTCTATGATGGGTATATTTTTCTTTGAGATTAACTTTGAGTGTTTCATACGTTTTTTGTACATCTAAATGATCTTTAAGGTAATCTCGAAAATAGAGTTCACTGTGGTCTCCCGGTTCTTTTAAATGAAGGTGAAATACTTTGTCCGCAAAGCCTTTCTTTGTATAGCCCTTCATATAAACCATACTGAGTGGTGTTTTATTCATATCGCCTTCAGTAATGTAGCCCATGGATTTCAGCGTGCTTGCGATAAACCGTCTCTCACCTGGACCATAGTTGATTTCAAGTAAGGTATCAATGGTTGGTTTCGCCATTAAGCCTTCTACGGACGTTGAGCCAATGTGATTGATTCTTCTTACAATATCTTTTCCAAGGGCTCTAACCAATGCTTTTTCTTCTTCATGGTAGTCGGTCTTCCATTTTGGGTTGTAGGGTACAAGCATAATTGGAAAAAGGTGCCAAAGTTTTTCATTGGTCATGTCTGATAAATTCTTTGCCATAAAATATCACACCTTCACAAGTATATGTTTAGTTTATAGCGAAGAACTCTCTTTGTAAAGACTAATTCTAAACACTTATAAAAAAGCCCTACTTTTCATAGGGCTTGCTTGATTCATTATTTAGTGGTTTCTTTAAGAATTCCATCTTCAAAGGTGAATATTCTGTTTGCGATGGCTTCGGCGTCTTTGTCGTCATGGGTGACGAGTAAGGCTGTAGTCTTGCTTCTAAGAAGAATCTCAAGAAGGTCTTTACGTATTGAGGTCTTGAGAGTTTCATCCAAGTTGGAGAAGGGTTCGTCCAAAAGAAGGATCTTTGGTTCAGGTGCTAGGGCGCGCGCTAAGGCTACACGTTGGACTTGTCCACCTGAGAGTTCATGAGGGAAGTTTTTTCTTTTATGGGTGAGTCCCACCAGACTTAGCATATCATTGACTTTATCGTTTTTTTCTTTTTTTGTTAAGCCTTTTAAGCCAAAGAGAATGTTTTTCTCCACGGTGAGGTGAGGAAAAAGTGCATAAGACTGAAACAACATACCAACTTCTCTTTTTTGCGGAGACAGGGCGTGAAATTGATTGAGCCATGGTGTGCCTGATACACTGATGGTGCCTTCCTTAGGTACTTCGAGGCCAGCTAGAATTCTAAGAAGGGTGCTTTTTCCTGAACCACTCGGACCGAGTACGGCCGCAATGTCACCATTTCTTAGTGTTAAGGACACATCTTTGATGACCGGCACGTTTTTTTCATATTCGAAAGCGAGATCATTGATTTCAACGAGCATTTTCAACACGTCCTTTCTTCACGCGGTGTGTTAATAGATATACGAGGACTGAAGCGATGGCTATCATGATCAGACTCGGCATGGACGCTTCCTGGATCATCTCTTCTCTAGCGTAACGGTGCGCCATGGTCGCGAGCGTATCGTAGTTGGTCGGTCTTAGGATAAGCGTCAGTGGAAGTTCTTTGAATATATCGATGAATACGATGATGGCCGCCGATATGAGTCCCCCCTTGATAAGGGGTACATCGACAAATAGCAATGTATATAGCCTAGAGCGACCAAGTGTATAAGAGACTTCCGTATACTTTTCACCGGTTTTGGCGTAGGCGGATTCCAAGCTACCAAAGGCGATGGCCATGAATCTGAGGACATATGCGAAACCGAGCATAAGAAGACTAGCGGTCAAGAAAAGCGTCGGGCCTTCTCTATAAGGAGCGCTGAAGCGGTCGATGTCGATAAAAAACAACATGACGGCGATTGCGATGACTGCGCCCGGGATGGCGTAACCGAGTGTAGTGAGACGCAATATGGCTCGTTTGAAAAGTGAGGCTTTCCCGCGGTTGAAATTCACGATCATCAAGGCGATGGCGACGGTAATAACCGTCGTCACGAGGGCGATGGATATCGCATTCAAACTGATATAAAGTATCTCTACAGAGAGCCCACCAGCGATGGTCAGCCACGCATAATAAAGCAGCTGCAAGACAGGTATGAAAAACCCAAGCGCCATAATCAGCGAAAGGCTGAGCGGGACCCATCTTTTTGCGTGGGATGAAAGCGTCGTGCGTCTGATCGGTCTGTATGATGTAGATGTATAGGCTCTTCTGCCTCTTAAAAGCCTTTCTATCATAATCAGTATGAATACGAGGCCTAGCAAGTAATAAGAAAGCCGTATGGCCGCCAGGGTATCACCCAGGCGAAACCAGGCATCGAAAATCGCAAAGCTGAACACGCGCACGTTGAAGTAACTGACGACACCATAATCGTTAAGTGTCTCCAAAACGACCAAAAAAGTCCCTGCGACCAGCGCGGGACGCGCCAGGGGAAGGGTTATTTTAAAAAGTGTTCTAAGCGGTCCGGCGTTTAAAAGCGTCGCACTCTCAAGGACTGAAGCGTCCTGACGCGCGATGGACGCGCGGGTAAGCATGTAAGCGTAGGGAAAAAGCGTGAAGGTAAAAATGAATATCGCACCGGGAAGGGTCATGACGTTGAGACCATGATTGACGCCGAAACCATTTAAAAAGCGTGTGACTGTGCCCGTATACGATAACATATCCGCATACACGTAAGCGGCAATATAAGAAGGAAGCGCAAGTGGGAGCATGAGCCCCCACTTGAAAAATGTGCGTCCCTTGAAGCTGTAACGTTCTACTACGTAAGCTGAGTAAAAGCCTATCGCGCTTGAGAAAAGCGCGACGAAACCAACGAGTATAATCGTATTGATGATGGTATCATAAAGCAAGTGTTCCCTGATGTGGTTCCATGCGGACAAATCGCCGCCAAAGGCTTCTGTGAATGTCGCAATGAAAGGCACAATCAATAATACGCCGGCCAGGACACTGACGAGCGAAAATACATGGATATGGCTTTTGAGTCTAGAAAGCCGCATAGGATCACTCCCAACCGGATTCGTCCATGATGATGGCGGCAGTTTCTGAATGCACGCCGAGCTCACTCAAATCAAGATCTTGCGTGGTGAACGTTCCCCAGCCCTGAAGAAGTTCGTGCGCTGAGACGTCGGGATTGATTGGATATTCGTAGTTCGCACTGGCGTAGCTTTCCTGTGCCTGCGTGCTGCTTAGAAATTCAATGAAGCGCACAGCGCCTTCTTGGTTGTCTGTGTGTTTCGCTACCCCTGCGCCTGATACATTGACATGCGTTCCCGTAGTTTCCTGGTTAGGGAAGTAGACTTCTAGGGTCTCTGCGACGTCTCTTTCGTATTCATCGCTCGAATAGGCCATTCGACCCATGTAATACGTATTCAATATGGCTACATCCCCAGTGCCTTTCATGACGGCTTTTGCCTGGTCACGGTCGTTGCCTGAAGGCTTTCTTGCAAAGTTCGATACAAGCCCTTCGATGAAACTTTTCGTCTCGTCTTCTCCGTTGATGGCGATAAGAGACGCGATAAGGGATTGGTTATAGATATTGGTACTTGAACGTGTCACGACGCGTCCTTCCCATTCATCACCTGCAAGGGCTTCATAAGTAGAAAGTTCACTTTCATCCACGCGGTCGGGATGATAGACCATTACGCGGGCGCGACGTGTAAGACCGAACCATTCACTGTCCACGTCTCTGTAGTTTTCAGGTATGTTCGCGTTCAACGTGTCCGATTGAACGGATTGAAGAATGTCACGTTCTTTCGCGCGATGCAGTCTCCCCGCGTCCGCTAGGACGAGAATGTCTGCCGGGGTGTCTTCCCCTTCGTTTTCCAGTTTGTTGATTAAGCGGTCCGCATCATCGCTTAAAATGTTGACTTTGATGCCTGTTTCTTCTTCAAACGTATCGTAAAGGTCCCTGTCGGTATCATAATGGCGGTCCGTATAGACCGTAATGTTTTCTTCACTGTCACTATCCACTCCGAAAGTGCATGCTGAAAGTGAAAAAACCAGGGTTAGGATACCAAGAAGCATTAATAGGTGTTTCATATAATCACTCTTTCTATTTATAATAATTGCGATTTGCCTTTTCATTCTAACGCACTTGCAACCTGTTGATAAAAGAAATGATAATTTTTCCAATTAGCCTGTCAATAAGCGACCAGATTAAAAGAATGTAATGAATACATTCCACTTTTAAGGCCAAAAAAAAGGTGCCTAGGGCACCTTGACTCACAGCTTTTTAAGCACTTGCTTTTTGAACTTGGCGTAATACTGTTTGACTTCTCCTTCTTTGAAGGGTCCTTCTTTTTTCTCGACCATGGCTTTAAGCTTGTCAAGCTCCTTTTCCAAAATCGAACGAAGTTTCTCGGGGTAGTGCATCTTGTTTTTATGTACGGTATACTCGCCTCTGTCTAGTATTTTGTATGATCCGTTTGGGAACACTTTGATATCTAGGTCATAATCGATGTATTTAAGAGCTTCGTCATCGATGACGTATGGGGAGGCGATATTACAGTAATAATAGACGCCATCCTCTCGGAGCATACCGATGATGTTGAACCAGTGATCTTTGAAAAACCAAACAACACTGGGTTCTCTAGTATGCCAAAAACGACCGTTTGATTCAATGACACGCGTTCGTTTGTTGGCGACAACGATTTGGTTTGAAGTATACTCCAAGACCTTCGCCTGAGTCCAAATTCTATGCAATAACTTATTGTGCTTATAGCTTTGGATCGTGAGTCTGTCTCCGAGTTCTAAAGACATAAGATCACATCCTTTACGTGACTATTATAGCATACATAGACCCTTAAACGGCGAAAAAATCATTCTCGGTCCAAAAAGTCTTCGCCTTTTTGCACTTCGGTTGCACTCAGGTTTTTGAACTTTTGTTGGCGCATGACTTCATAGGCGACGATTGCGACAGTGTTCGCAAGGTTGAGACTGCGCATGCTCGCATGCATAGGAATTCTGAATACCTCATTTCTGAAGTGTCTCAAGATTGACTTTGGGATGCCTGAAGATTCACTGCCGAAAATGAGATAGAGGTCTTCATCTGTTTCACTTAAGTCTAGGGCGTCAGGGGCTTTATCTCCATAGCGAGATAAAAAAATAAATTTACCGTTTCTGCCCTGCGCGAACGCTTCAAAGGTATCATGTACTTCATAGATGATTTTACCTTCATAGTTCACAGAACTTCGCGCAATTGACTTGTCATCGAGGTGAAATCCTAGGGGTTCAATGAGATGAAGCGTCATGTTCATAGCCACGGCTGTACGCATGATATTGCCGGTATTTTGGGGGATTTCAGGTTCAAAGAGTACGATGTGATTCATGTTTGCCTCCACGTATTAAGTATTTGCCTAACAGTTTTTTCAAACCAGGGGACATGTTTATAATCATTATAGGTTTTCTCCACCAAGGGGAGCTTATCATCAAGTCCCTGGGTGTAGAGAAGGGCAATGGCGTTTCTTTTAATGACCAGCCCGCCGCGCCATGCGAAAGCGTAATGGCCATACGTCCGTTGAAATTGTTTGTTGGACATAAGAAGAATGTTCTCTAGATTCAGCTGTGCAGCGTCATCACTTTCAAAGACTTCTCGCTCAATTGGGCTGATGCCTTTATTTTTGGGGCAGACATCCTGACAGATGTCACAGCCAAAAAGGAAGTTAAAGTCTTTGATCACGTCAAGGTCGTAAGGCCTTTTCTCCTGTGTCTTAAACGACAAACAGCGTTCCCTTATGAACCCCTTTGTACTAAGCGCTTGGGTGGGACATGCATCAATGCACTTCCTGCATTCACCGCACGATTGGTAAAGATGTGGTGCTATTTCAAGTGGTCTGTTGATGAGCACAGTCGCAAGATAGAGGTGGGTTCCGTATTTAGGGTGAATGAGAAACTGATTGTAGCCGATATAGCCAAGGCCACTAAGATAAGCGGCGAAACGCTCATCAATCAAAGAAATATCGCTTGTCCCTTTGGATTTAATGCCAAGCGTATTAAGCTCTCTTTCAATCGCTTGAAGCTTTTCCTTGTAGACAAGATGATAATCGTGTCCGTGGGCATAGCGAGTTATCATTCCATACCCTTTACCTTTATATGGGGGGGTTCCTTTGGGATAAGAAAGCGCTAGTGTCACGATTGTGTCATACCCGCTCAAATGCGAAAAATCCTCATCGAGATGAGAGAAATGTTTTTTTCTTGCAGTGATGTAGGCCTTCGTACTGATGGCCTTAAAATCATCAACATGCTTTTTGAAGATGGCTTCTTTCATAGAACGCTCCTAAAGATAAAAACCGGTGGATGCTAAGCATCTCACCGGCCCATCATTCCGGCCAAGGCCGGTCAATGTCTATTAAAACGTGTGCAGACATCAATACACTTACAGTATAGCATACATTTTCAATTATTGGTGAAGCTTGCGGATTTTTTCAACAAATTCTGGATCAAAGGTCTTTGTTCTAAACATTTCAATCTCTTCTTTATAAGGTGGATAGAGCCTTTTTTTGGAAGTGTCATCTTTGGTGATATAAGGGGTTTCCAAAATTTTTGAAATCCCTTTAAACACATCGTGGTGAACCACTTTATTTAAGGTGTCAAAGCCGATATAGCCCATGCCAATGTTTGCGTGTCTATCCTTGTTTGCGCCAAGAGGATTCTTAGAGTCATTGATGTGGAGGACCTTGATACGGTCCAAACCGACCGTCTCATCAAAGTGTTTGAGCACGCCTTCAAGGTCGTTCACGATATCATAGCCTGCATCGTGAACGTGGCAGGTGTCGAAACAAACGCTAAGACGTTCATCGTTGTCAACGCCATCAATGATGGCGCTGATTTCTTCAAAACGTCTAGCGATTTCTGTCCCTTTGCCAGACATGGTTTCAAGAGCGATTCTCACATCCGTCTCTTTTGTGTTATCAAAGACACGGTTGAGGCCTTCAATGATTCTCTTAAGCGCGGCGTCACTTCCTGTTTTTACGTGAGCGCCGGGATGAAGAACGATATCTTTGGCCCCAAGGGCATGACTACGTCTTATCTCTTCGCTTAAAAAATCAACCGCAAATGCGCGTTTTTCTGGATTAGGGTTCGCAAGATTCATGATATAAGGGGCATGGATGACGATATCTTGTGGGTTGATATTTGCCTGATGCATTTTCTCATGGGCGTTTTTGATGTTCATAGTCTCGATGGGTTTTCGCTTAGTTTTTTACGGGGCGCCTGTATAAATCATAAAGGTGGTTGACCCATAACTCAATGCTTCATCAACACTGCCTTCGAACATCGTTTTGCCTTTCATTGATACGTGCGATCCGAGTTTAAGCATACTATCTTCCCCTTCGTTTTTGTTTTTGGTTGGCTTTCTTTTTGTAGCCTGGCTTGACTTTTCCGTATTTTTCTTTCGTGCTTTTTCTTTTCTTAGGTGCTTTAGACGCAACGGTGTGCATCAGTTGCGAATCGCTTTTAGTTTCTTTCAATACGCCACCTTTAACATCTACGAAGTTAAGCGGAACATTTTCCTTCATAAGGAATGAAAAGGCGTCGGCATCATTTTTTTTGTATAGAGAAATGACTTCCCCGCTCATTCCCATGCGTCCGGTGCGCCCGGCACGGTGAATATAGAACTTCATATCTTTTGGAAAGCCTGTATTGATGATGTGAGAGACGCCTTCAATATCGATGCCTCTCGCAGCGATATCGGACGCGACGACGTACTGTACACGGAGTTTGTCGATATCACGAAGTACCTGTTTGCGTTCACGAGGCGTTACATCCCCATGGAGTTTGGTCACTTCAAATCCTTTTTGGTGAAGATGACTGGCAATCAAATCCACTTCGTCTTTTGTGTTTGCGAAAATCATCGCAAGATACGGGTTGATGGTTTCAAGCAGTTTGTCAAGAGTTTCAAACATATTGGCTTCATGAACTCTCATAAACTTGTGGGTGATAGGCAAGCGGGTGAGTCCTTTACTACCCATATCCACTTCAAAAGGATTTTGCATGCTTTTCTTGATGAAATCACGCAACGTCTGAGGAATTGTGGCTGAAAAGATCATGAACTGCGCGTGATTCAAAATCGAAGCGATGGCTTCCATTTCTTTTAGAAATCCTATTTCAAGTGCCATGTCCGCCTCATCGATAATAAGCGTCTTCGCTTTATGGAGTTTAAGGACATTTTCCTTGACTGTCAAATCATAGATTTTACCCGGAGTCCCGATGACTATCTGGGGTTGGCTTTTTTCAAGACGTTTCATTTCTTTATCTCGGTCATTTCCACCGGTGTAACTTCGAATGTCGATGGGATCATCGCAGTAACTTGCAAGTTCGACCGCCATGGATTTAAGTTGTCTTGCAAGATCGCGGGTTGGAACCAAAATAACAGTTTGGACGTGTTTTTCGTATTCTTTTAGTCTTTCAAATACCGGCAATAAAAAGGCATGGCTTTTTCCGGTGCCGGTTTCACTTGCTGCAATAACGTCCCTGTTTTCAAGGGCTTTTGGCACAACTTTTTCCTGAATAGGACTAAAGTGTTGAAAATTGAGTCCTTTTAGGGCATCATAAAGATAGGATTTGGTGAATTGAATCATAGTATCGCCTCTTTCTCATGGTCCATTATACACTAAAATGGCCAAACATTACCATCATAACACACTAAGGAGCGTGTTACCATGAAGGTTGTCGCACTAACACCAAGAGGGTATTGCCATGGGGTTGTCTACGCCATCAATACCGTTAGGAAAATTGCTGAAAATCCCCGCGTTAAAAAGCCCATCCATGTGCTTGGCATGATTGTCCACAACAAGAAAATTGTCCAAGATCTCGATGCCCTCGGTGTGAAAACACTTCACCAAAAAGGAGTGAGTCGCTTAGCGCTTTTGGATAGAATCAATGAGGGCACGGTTATTTTTACCGCGCACGGCGTTAGTGACGCTGTAAGAAAGAAAGCCGAAGAAAAGCACCTTGACATCATCGATACGACCTGTAAGGACGTCTTTAAGAGCCAAGAGACAATGAAAGCCTATTTAAGTAACGGCTATGATGTCATCTTCATTGGTAAGAAGACGCATCCGGAAAGTGAAACCGCCTTAGCGCTCAGTGAAAAAGTGCACGTTGTATCATCAGAAGATGACATTGACGCGTTGGACATAAAGAATAATAAAATTGCCCTTACCAATCAAACCACTATGAGCATGTTCGATATTTATCAATTAAATGAAGCCTTGAAAAAGAAACACCCGTCCATCGAACTCATAGAGGAAATATGCAACGCCACGAAAACCAGACAACTTGCAGTAAAAACCCAAGACAAGACAGTCGGCCACTGCTTTGTGGTTGGAGACAAATACTCCAATAATTCCAACAAACTTGTCGAAACCTCCATGCAAGCGGGGATTTCTGCAACGCTCATAGAAAGCGTTGAAGATATCGACATCAATCCACTCCATTTTTTTGAAAAGGTGTCTGTCACAAGCGGCGCGAGCACACCCACCAAAGTGACCAGTGAAGTCATTCGCTTCTTGCAGGCATTCGATAAGCACGTCCCTTCTACTCATACGCCTACAAGCCGTATAAAAAAGACTAACCTATTCAAATAAGTTTCCGTATTGCATTGAATACGATTAAAAGCCCCCCTTAGAACTTAAACGTTCTAAGGGGGGCTTTTCGATTAGTTAATAACTATGAGGTCACTAGTCAACGTATTGCCCGAGCGATCATACCTGAGAATAATTTCAGTACCAGGCAAAGTATTAAGCACGGCTTCATACAAATAATTCGAGTTGTAAATATCACGGAAGTCATCCATGACTTCCGTCTTGTAGCCAATGACGCTATCACCCGGTTGAAGTCCGATGGTTTCAGCTGTACTCCCGACGGTTATTGAATCGATGCATGCACCATAATCAGCGACGCACTGAGCTGAATCGCTCATGGTTACGCCTAATATCGTTCTAGATACACTACCATTTGCTTCAATGTCTTCAATCATCCTTGAAATCGTGTTGGACGCAAGGGCGAAGCCCATGCCCTCAACATCCACGTCTGCAAGTTTCAGCGTGTTCATGCCTATGAGTTCTCCTTGGGCGTTCACTAGAGCGCCTCCGCTGTTCCCAGGAGAGATAGCCGCATCATGTTGAATGAACATCGCCTTTATGCCTCCTTCTTCGTTGATGAAGCGACTCGCTGAGCCCACAATCCCTTCAGTGACACTTCCGATGTAATTGTTGCCTTGAGGGCTTCCCAATGCGTATACTCTTTCACCCGTCTTGACATCATAAGAATCGGCGATGGTGATGGTGTCCAGACTTTCAGCGGGTGTAAACTGAATGATGGCGATGTCCGTTTCAGCGTAGGTACCGAGTACAGCCACGTTTTCATCCTCGACGATGTAGTAGTTGTTATAAAATTCATAGACGATTTGCAATGACGAATAATTCTCAATGACGTGATAATTGGTAATCATGTTGTAAGAGCCGTCTCCATTGTCTTTATAGACTACGCCAGACCCCGTGCCACCTTCCGTATCACTGATGGTATTAACGACGCCGACAATCGAAGATTTGATGTTTTCGACCATGGTCACGGCATCCTGGGTATTATCGAGCGTCTCTCCTGTTGAGAAATCTACCCATTTTGCATAAAGAATCCTGTCTTGACTCGGCATGGTTGAGGACGCGAAGGGAACGTTGTAATCGGTATCCAGATACCACCCCATGAATTCGTACCCCGTATTCGTCGGGGAAGGAAAGGCAATGTCCGTTCCAAACGGTTGTGTTACAGACTGTGGGGTCCCATCCGATGTATCGAATGTCAATGTGATGTCTTTTGGTGCATAGTATGCGTCTATTTTAATGCTTGACGTGGCTTCATCGGGTTCACTGCTGTAGCCATCAAACACGTACCCTGTAATTTCAGGGGGATTTGCATAGGTGATGGGGGCATTGTCCTTAAGAATTTGCACATCATAAACTGCCCCATCAGGGGTTTTGAATTGCACGGTATGAATATCATACCCCAAATCCAGTGCCTCTTCGCTTCCATCAGTGTAAGTCAATACAAGATTGGAGCCGTTTTCAATTCGTGCAGACTCTATCAATGTATCAGGCAGCATTTCCCGAGTAACGGGAATGGTTCCTACATTGATTGTAGACCCGTCGCTTAGGTCGAACACAAGTTCGTCTAAATCGTTGAAATACACACCGTCCACCGACACGCCTTCAATGCTCTCCCGCCAAGTTTCATAGTCGTCTTCAAGTGCAGCGTCCGCCACACCCAGTGTATGAATAGTATTCAAAAGCAATGCACGACTGTCTTCAACTAGGGTAATTTCAAAACTATAAGCTTGGTTTTGATAGACCCCTTCCAACGTCTTTGTTCCAGCAGTATCAAGCAACACAAGAGAATCATTGCTTAAAAAAGACTCTTCAAGTGCCACATATTTTTTAGAATCGTCATCCATAGTTACTTCGAGTTGAATGGTTGAAGGATTGAAATCATCGGTGACGTATGCATTTTGCACACTGCCTAATACCACATTCACATCGGCCACTTCGCTGGTGGGTTCACTGTCGCTATTCGTATAAGGAAATGAATCCAGATCACACGCAGAGAGTGTGAGTACCAGTCCAAAAAAACCAAATAACAAAACCGACAGTCTAAAAAATGACTTCATAATAACACGTCCTTATCTATTTATAGAATAGCATAATTCATTGTTGTTTAGGAGCATTTAACATGTTTATATTAAATAATCGGGCCACGCATAGCGTGACCCGACTGGTGCTAAATAGGAGTATTTATGCTACGAAAGCCGTATTATCTGTCTCTTCATCGGGTGTAGTATCTTCTTCAGGTGTGGTATCTTCTTCAGGGGTTGTGTCTTCCTCAGGTGTGGTTTCATCGTCATCTGAGAATGGAGAACCATGGCCACGCATACGTCCGCGTACATGGTCTTTGATGTCTTCCATACGACCTTGATGGCTGCCTGTATTGTTTTCAATGTTTTCTTTGACGCGTTCTTCTATTTGATCCCAGTCAAAGTCTTCATCGAACGGTGCGTTGTCTGATCCATCGCCATCTTCATTGTAACGGTCGTGCATTTCTTCTTTCATGGCATTTTTGAACTGAGAACGCTCACTACGCTTTTCGTTTCTAAAGTCGCCCATTCTTTCATGATGCTCATCTCTTAGAATGGACATGACTTCACCCATGTTCATCTCAACGGCTTCTTCAAAAGTCAAGCCTTCTTCAAGGGTAACGGCTCTGGAAATCAAGCGAACTCTTCCAAGTCCGATATCGTATTCTTCCGCAAGTGCACCATATTCTTCTACCAAGTCAGCATCGAATACAGCACCCATGATTCCTCGTTCCTCAAAGTGTGAACGTATCTGATCTTTGACTGCTTCACGAAGGGTTCCATCTTCATTCAATGGAACTTCAGTAGTACCTTCTTCATCAGTTGGTTCTTCAGTAGTACCTTCTTCATCAGTTGGTTCTTCACTGGTTGTGATGTAAACCGCATTATCTTCTGCGTTTGCATCAATGTAGCCAGTTTCCTCAGCCGCGGTAAGATAGATTTCTAAAGCTTCTTCATAAGTCATACCTACAAAATCAAGATCTGCCGCAACTATCTCGGCGTCCTCGTTGACTAGATTGTAGCTTTCGACAATGCCCTCTTCATTGACAATGAATTCAATGGAAGGGTTGATATCGACAGCGAGGTAGGTCCCCTCTTTTAAATCAGTTGGTGTCTCAGTATCCTCAATGTTGCATGCCGCAAGCGTACTTGCAAGCGTGATGACTCCTAGTAAAGCAAATAATTTTTTCATGTTGGTGTGCCTCCTTTTATATTTTCACTCTTTAAACATCTCAGTTGCTAAATTTATTGGAATAAATTTTAAAAAAATTAAGCAGGACGAAAGATTTATAGGGGAAGGGGAACTTCCGCCCTAATTCAATTGTATAGGTTTCTTAAATGTATTAAGAAGCCTTGAAAGTGGATGATATATCCGACTCTCACCCATTAAACAACAAAGATGTTGATTTTATTGGATAGAAATAAAAAAATCAGAATAAATTTCTGATTTTAAATATTAAGTCATGAATCTATAAAGATAGGATGCTTTTAAAAGTTTTATAATGCAGTTTGTGCATAGCGAATTTTTGAGGGTGGCAAAACTACTAATTGTACCTTTCACGAAGAAACACGTTAGTGCATAGCAAAATTTTTGAGGGTGGCAAAACGGCACTT
>Ga0136598_1000589_pt1 | contig 16590 bp, 8 predicted proteins | sample AntRauTorcE11899_FD_104790 | JGI IMG/M metagenome (GOLD analysis project Ga0136598, IMG submission 104790) | Saline lake microbial communities from Rauer Islands, Antarctica - Metagenome Torckler E11 #899 | ecosystem: Environmental > Aquatic > Non-marine Saline and Alkaline > Saline | place... | reverse complement strand
TTGTTCGACAGTATCATCTCCCGTGTCAATGTCTGGACTTCCCGTTTCGGATGTGTCTTCTCCACTTCCTAATTTCTCATCTGGGTTATCTGGGATATGTCTGCTATCACCACTGTCTGGGTCGATGTCTACGACCTCTGCGTTATCACCGCCTTCGTTTATGACATCTTGTGGTGGTACTTGATGGGCTTCTGCTTCTCCGTCTGGTCGGTCTTCAAGATCGTTACTTACATCTTCGAACTCTTGCTGTAATTCTTCTTTACTACTGCTTGAATCTGTAGTGTTTTTGTCTGTATCTTTTCCACTTTCTCCTCCCGTATCTTTACTTGATTCTTCATCGTGACCGTCTTCGTTGTGGCTGTCTCCGTCGTGATCGTCCCCGTTGTGGCTGTCCCCGTCGTGTCCGTCCCCGTCGTGTCCGTCCCCGTCGTGTCCGTCTCCATCGTTTCCGTCATGGTTGTCTTCATTATCTTTTGGATTACGTCTGTAATCGTCTTTGGTGATGGGGGTATTTGCATCTTCAGCCTCTTTATCTAGGTCTTCTAGGCTTTCTAGGCCGTTATCATCTGGTGACAGGTATGTGTGTGCGTCATCTGTGATCACATTGTCGTCTTTGTGTATTCCTGGATGTTCTGCGACTTCATCGTATACAGTATCGTCATGTTCGTCCCATTCATTGTCATTCAGGAATTCTCCGACAGTGGTGTTGTTACCGATATCGTCATCAACTTCAGTCTCATCATTGAGGTATTTTTCTTCCTCGTTAGTGTCTCTGTAGTGTTCGTCATCAATGCCGGATTCTTTTAGTTCCTCGAAGTTATCGGGCTCGCTGTTATCGTTGATATATCCGATGGCGGTATCTGAATCGATATCATCTCGATTGATCGGCTCTGGGTGTTCCGCTGCGTGTTCAACAACTTCGTCTGGTGCTTCTTCGAGGCTATCTGAACTCTCTAATATTTCTGCTGCGGTTCCGTCTTCTCCCTCGAATGTTTCAGCTCCATCGAAGCCCTCTTTGAGGCGATCTTCCTTTATGTCACTATCTTCGAAGTCTTCTGGACCAGTGAATGAAGTGCCTTCAACATTGTCTCCGTATCGGAACGCAGCTTGTTCACTATCGACTTCTTGTACTTCGGTGTCGTCAGTCAGTTTGAGACCTGTTGAACCCCCTTCGTGACTGTATTCAGCTCCACTGATCCGGGTCATTTGGCCTTCTTCGCTGTCTATGCCTAGATCTAATACTTGTTCTCCGTCTTCAGTTTCAGACGTGAATCGTCCATCAGATGTTTGATCTTGGACATCGAGATTTCCTGTACCTATGAAGTCATCACCACCTTCGTTAGATCTTGCTAACGTATCTACTTCCACTTCGTCTTTCGATTTGTTGTAGTGTTCTTGACCTGATGCACCGATACCGTTGGCAAGGCCTTTGCTTGCATGTCCAGCTTGCTCACTGTGCGGTTTGTCAGCTAGGTTGCCCTCAAATTCGATTGTACCACCGTCTGGGGATTCTTCGTATGGATCTTTGTCTGCGTAGTCTTCTTCGATTTCCTGTTTGCTTGCTGTTAGTGTACCGCTGCTTCCACTCTTACCTAGCATCGAGTCTTTTGTATCGTCACCAAGGTGCTTCCAGTGGTTGTTTCCTCTATCTTTTATCGTGTTAGCGACCTCGTGTGGTTCTTGATCATCGGCTAGGTCGTCTACAGGGATGCCAAGATCGTCTTCGTAATCAACTGATTCGCCCGTGAGTGCGTTAGTTCTGATTGCGTCACCTTGTTCAGTGTCTTCCCAGCTTTCGACACCATCTGTTTCTCTGATTTGGTCGGCAACCTCAGAGGCGTCTGTATTCAGGTGTAGGTCATCCTCTGGGATTCCGTATTCTTCTTCCCAGTAGTCTTCTGTATTTCCTATGTCACTCTCTTCGAGGTCTTCCACGTCTTCGATACCATTGCCTCGTTCGTGGATTGCGTCCTTTTCAGCAGGGCTGAGGTTTTCTGGTCTGTCCTTCTTGCCTCTGCTATGCATCTTGGAGATGCCACCTTCATCATCTTCCGAGTGTGGGAAGACTTGGTTATATTCAGTTTCTTCAGGGACGGTTTCTTGATCTTCCATTCCGAATCCTCTGGCTGGTGTTTCCCCATTTCCACCGTGTTCTTCGGCATTGATGAATGGGTCCCCGTGGTTGTTAGCTGTGGACCACATCCTTGTCCCCATCCCGTTATTACCGTTGAATCCGACTACCTCTCCATCTTCTGGATCTCTGCGTTCACCATCGTCGAATTCTGGTTTGGCGTCAGCTCCCATTTCGTGTTCGTTGGTGAATCTAACGTAGCCGAAGTGTTCTCCGTCTTCTTTCTTCTCACCGTTCTCGTTGGTTTCATAGAAGATACCGCGTGCGCCGATTTTCTCATCATCGTCGGCTACACCATCCATTGTATCCTCAAATATGAAGTTGCCTTCAGGGGCTACATTGAATGGGGCGTCTTCTGTGGAGTCAGCTTGTGTGATCTCTTCGGCATCGACCGTTTGTGTTTCACCTGGGCCGACGTAGTCATCTTCGTCGCTACTACTACTACTGTCGCCTCCGTATGAATCGTCTTCCTTGTCTTGTGGTCCTTGGGTTTCTATTTCTTGGGTGCCAACAACAACACCATCATCCGTTCCGGGCGATGCGTTGTTATCTGTTATTGGAGTTACTCCATGTCCAGATTTGCTAGTGCTTTCTCCTTCCTTGATCACACTGTCTGGGACTGGGGCATCTCCATCTGGTTCTACACCACCGTTTCCGGGACTGTCTGGACTTAATCCGTCAGGTGACGCTTCAGGAGCTTCTCTTGGCGATTCGTCAACGTCTATATTGTCCTGCTGTGGTCCAAGTTCTCCTTCCGAATTTGAGAAGGCGTTTACTCTATTGTCGTCTTTTCCAGGTGCTGTATCGTGAATCTCTTCGCCTCTGATTGAGTTTTTCTGACTATTCGGAATGTCTTCATACGAATCGATTTCGTCGTGATCTCTGATAGCAGTAGACACCTGTTCTTGTGTTATTCCCTCTCGCATCTGGTCGTTTTCAGGGATGTTGTGGCCTTCTACTACTTCTGAAGTGTCTCTGTTCTCCCAGTGATCCTTTGATTTCAATTTCTCTTGGCGGCTTTCTGGAAGATCTTCGAATTCACTGTATGGGTTCTTCCTGCTTTCTAGGTCTTGCGCTATCGTGTTGAGATTGGCACCTTCAGGCATCTCTTCTGTCGGAATGCCATAATCTCTTTCGTAGCTGGTACCATTTTCTTCGGCAACCAGATCGAGGCCTTCATCATTAGGATCGCCTCCGTTTGGCGGTCCACCTCCGTTTGGCGGTCCACCTCCTCCGTTTCCGTTGATGCTTGCACCTGCCATCCCAGCAAATGCCACTGGGTCTGTGTCTTTTGACGACATACTGATGGCGTTGTATTCATAGCCCCCTTCGTATCCTGCATGTGCGTCGGGGTCCATCCCGTATTGTCTTACTGCTTCGCCATTGACGACTACATTTTGACCCACATTTTCCTGTAGGTGTTCAGCCATTTCCTCGTCTTCTGCTCTGATTGGGTTGCTGTAGCCGTTGTCTGTTTCTATTCTAAATAGCCCTGCGGCATCTCCTTCGGGATCGTTTGGATCTTGTTGGAGTGTTCCTCCCATGGCTACATCTTGACCTTCCATGTCAGGGTTGCCAACGAATTCTTGTCCCCTTACCTCGTTTTCGCCATAGAGTCTCGAATTTTCGTCTGCAACGAGGGTGTTTTCTCCATCCCGGTTTTGTTCCATTCTGAGATTTCCGGGTCTTGCTGTCTCGTTTTTATCGAGGCGGAAGTCAGCATCTTCCCCAACTTGGATTGGGACTTCTTCGCCTGTTTCTGGGTCCTCGAATGTGCCTGATTGGGCTACTCCTTCTTCCGTGTTGCCTTCTGGATCTGGTGTGAACCCACCTTCAGAGGCCATATCGAATCTTTCTCCAGATTCACGAACCGTATCGCCGTGTTCTGCGGCTTCATCTGTTGTGATGGCAGTCTCTGCTTGTCTGTTTACGTCCCCACCTTGATCTCTGCCAGTTCCTCTGCTTGCTGCTGTCTGTTGGCCGGAACTTGAACCAGAACCGTGGGCTCCTTCTTGGCTTCCAATTCCGAAGTTGCTGTTTGGACCACCCATTAGATGTGGAGCTTGAGATCCAACAGTCCCTCTGATCGATTCTCTGGCGAATGCACCCAACCCAGCCTTGCCTATGTCACTTAGGTTCTCTTTCGTTTTCTTTGCCTTTTCAGCACGCTTTTGCCATTTTTCTTGGACTTGTTCTGCTTTCTCAGCTTTGCCTTGTGCTATATTACGTTGTACGTTTTCGCGATCATTGTACTTGCCCTCCTGTTCAAAGACGTTTGCTTCCTTTGTTCCTCCGTTTTCTGTTTCGTACTCGAAATTGCCTTGGGAATCGATGGTTTGAACTTCTTCACCATCAGCGAAATCATCGAAGTCGCCCTCGACTTGATCTAGGTTTATCATCCCACCTTTTCCGTCACCGTCTTTATTGAATGAGTATGCTTCGCTGAACGATTCACCTGTTTCAGCTATTGAATCGGCTTTTTCTTCAGCTTGTCTCCTCTGTTCATCCTCCATGAACGTTGGATTGATATTGTCGGTGATCCCTTTTGCAGCCTTCTGTTTTTGATCTGCAAGGAAGCCACCAACACTGCTCTTCATATCCTTGTATTTCCCGTAGCCACTCTGCATGTGGCCCTTTGTAGGCTGTGGACCCTCTGGGTCCGATGCTCCTGTAATGTCGTCTGAAGGCTCGTCCGGTGTTCCGCCTGTACCTTCGGTTTTGTGATTGTCTACACCACCTTGGGTGCTTTTTCCTTCTACGTCGTTTGCTGTGCCAGTAGGTTGTGCTGTTCCTTCGCTACTGTTATCTGGTCCAGATCCACTTGCATCCGCAGTTCCGGCTCCAGCTGCTGAGGCATCAGCAGTTGCCATATTGTCGTCTGCGGATTGTTCTACTGCACTTCCAGAATCCGATCTAATCTCCTGCATTTCATTCTGGAGGTTTCCTCCAGCACCTGCATTTCCGGCCCCACCTCCACCTCCGGTAGAGCTGCTGCTGGAGTAGTCATCTCCAGATCCGCCACCCATGTTCATATCACTTCCATCTGGTGTGTTTACATTGCCGTCTTGATCACTCATTGCATCACCCAGTTTTCCAGATGCTTCTTCGGCCATTTTCCCTATCCCTGCGGTTGCAGCTATTGCAACACCACTCATTGCTTGTCCGGCACCTACAGGTTCTCCTGCCCAAGCTACTATTTTCCATATGACTGCAATCAATAATATAGGGGCTACAGTGATGATTACTAGAGTTGACCAGAGACTCCCGATTAAATCACCGACCCCATCTGCACCATCAATAATCCCTCCTGTGCCAATCACAACTATCACATGGAATATAATCCCCACGATAGGCCCAGTTAAACATGTATATAGCCCCATTCTAAACCACTTGTTTGCAAATTCGTTAACGGGTTCGAGCATCCCCCAATCTGCATACCAGAATACTGCAAGTAGAGGTGAAGCTATGAATACTGTGTAGATGAAGAACTGTCTCAATTGGAGCATGATCACCATTAGCGCGAACATAATGACGAGATATACTCCGTATCCCATATAGAAGAGAGCTACTGTAATTGCCCCAATAAATACAGCTGTACCACCAGTCGAAAAGAGTGTTGATGCACTATTTTGAATCCCACCCGAAACGATCTGGGCGAATATATCGTACCCATTTGGTAGTGTTGCCTCTGTTAGGGCATTTGATAATTCTACTCCGAAACCAATGAGTGGTTTAGATACTGCTATGATTGCAATTACACCAACTACTCGAATTCCTTGCCTCCAAAGACTTGTTTTTTGTTCATCTGCAAATGGCATTGATAATAGACCCAATATCATCATGATGGGCAATAATGCAAGAGCTACCTCAAACATAGAATTCCACGCATTTAGTGCAGACTGGCTATCGACAGGATTTCGCAGCAATATAAATATCTCTAAGGGGACATCCAATAGTCCCTGTATGAATGAATTCATTGCATCTGGTATTAGACCGAAAAAATACTCGCCGAATGCTTTAAATGCGTCTTTGAATTGCAAGATAGGCAGTCTTAACAGTAGATATTCTAGTAACATAGGTGTTGGTTTGTGTTTGATTAACCGGTTGGCTGTTAGTCTGTATTGTTCCGAACTTTATCAGTTTAACGGTGGGTGTGGGTGACTATAGGATCAAATCAGGTGCGAATATCAGTACCGTCCCAAGTGCAATCACTAACAGTGTGATTGGAATGATTTTGATTGCCCACCAGAACGTCTTCGATTCCCAGATGTGTTTGAGGATGTTCTTGATCGTCTGTTTGTAGACCGCTAATTTTGATTGGTCGGTCTCACTTGAATCGTCTTTATCTGTGGTAGCTTCCTCTGACTTAGATGGTTTCTCTTCATTCTCGGGAGGTGTGATCTGGCTTTCAACTTGCTCTGCTGGTTCAGTTTTGTCAATCTGATCAGGTCGTTCAGTATGGTCTGTGTCTATGACTTCATTTGGCTGATGTTGATCTGAACTAGATTCTGATTCGGTTGAACCTGTAGGTTTATTCTGTCTGTTAGACTCCTCTGTAGATGTTCTACGGGATGTTGGTTCTTTATCTGTTTCCGTGTCAGTGCTAGTCGAGCTGACTTCATCAAGCAAGTCTTGGTCAATTGATGACGTGGTGAACGACTCGTTATTTTGGTTTTCTTCGACTACTTCATTTGAGTCAGTTACTTTACCTCCTACCTCGTATGGGTCTTGGACGTTTTTACTGCTATCTTCAGTATCTTCTTCTATTGCAGGATCTTTTTCGATGGTGTCTGCTGAGCTTGTTGATAATACACCTTCTGCACTCTCTGATTGTGATGGTTCAGGGCTAGTATCAATCTCAGGGCTGTTGTCTGGGATCGCTGTTTGTCTGGCTGTTTCTGCCATCGTTTCAGTTAGTTCTGAATCGGGGGTTTCGTTACCTTCGTCAAGATCGTATCCTAATTGTTCTAGGTAGCCTCTTGGATCAAGGCCTTCTTCGATGACGTGTCTCTCGTATGGGTCAACATATATTTCGAGTCGTCGACGACCGTGTTCTGATGTCGACAGGAGGCATTCGGAGAAGTCTGAATTTTGTCCTCGTGCAGCTTGTCTGAGGAATCTTGCTTCTTCGTCACTGAAGTCGTAATAGTCGATGACTTCTTGTGAGACATTTTCCTGGTAGAACAGTTGTTTGATGTCACAATTATCGTAGATCTCTTTCTTTTCATCGTTACCATCGCCTAGGAACTCGTCTGGTGTCTGTGAAATGAGGGTGAGTCCAGCTCCAAAGTGTCGTGCGTGGCGGATGAACAGATTGAGTAGTTTTCTGGAGCCGGGTCTTCCCAGAAGATAGTGGGCCTCTTCGAAGGTGACATCGAATTTTTCTGGGCGACGGCGTGCCTCTTGGTAAGCCCAATCCAACATTGTGTGCATGATGAGAGGCATTTCGCCGGTATCTGCAAATGCCTCCATGTTGAAACACACAATACGGTGTTGCAAGTCGATGTTTGTGCGACCGTTTAGATTGTTATTGACTGATCCAGCTTTGAATGACTCGAATTTGGGGACGAGTTGTTGTGCGATCTTAACGTGTTCATCAGATGGGTTTGTGATGACTTCTTTAGTTCGTGGATGGCAGTCCTCCATCGAACCAGTCTCATCTTCCAAGTCTTCAGTCAGATCCACTTTATTTGAATGAATACCACCTTTTGAGATGATGTTTACACCCTCGATCACATCGTCGAGGATCGGTGAGTCGTTATGGAACGTTTGGGGGTCGGATGTGATACCCATCTTTGCGTACGCATAATGTACGCCGTGGCCGATGACACCTTCTTCACCTGCTGTCATCCCAGCCCGCTGTGACTGTTCAAAGTACGTCTTCAGGATCTCAATTACACTTCTGACGTTATTTGAATAAGCTTCTGTCTCTTCTGTGTCTCCTTGTGGTGGTTCAATTTGTAGAGGATTAATTCGGTCATCGCCACCGAATTTAATTACTGACCCTCCAGCCTTCTCTGCAAAGTCCACAAAGTCGTCACCCAGTGGATCGAAGATGATTAGCCGAACGTCGTTATCATTCAGCAAACGGCGATACATCGCCATTTTGGTTGAATAGGTTTTTCCCCCACCAACCTTTCCTGTAACAACTTTCGAGTGACCACTGAGATCGTATCGATCAACGATCACAGGCCGTTTCGAATCATCGAAACCTAACAGTACACCCGTCGACTGGTTTACTGGAGGCTCTATGAAGTTGAAGAATGTCGCCATTGCCTCCAACTGAACCGCATTGTTGTTTTTGATGGGGTCAGATCCAACAGGTGTGATTGATTTCTGACTTTCTATTTGTCTCCCTTCTATCGGGATTAGGTCCATACCTTGTTCAGAGACTTTCCGTTGAACACTGCGTGAGGATTCCTCCATTTCCTCCAAAGTTTCCCCGTGGATCTCCATGTAGAATGAGAAGTTGAAGATCTTGGTTGTTCCACTAATCAGGTTTCGTAGGAGTCGTTCGAGTTCTTGTCGTTCGTGTTTTTCTTCGTAAACGTCAGTGCGGCCTCTCTTTTTCTTCCATTGAATCGCACTTTTCATTTGGGTCAACCTTTGCTGAAGTCTTCCCTTCACAGATTTCGTATCTCTCGGTTTGATGTGCATAGACAGCCTCACATCGTGTTCTGAGAGTGTGATTGGAACTAACCAACCTGGAGAAACGAGCCGTGGTAGAGAAGTGGCCGTTAGAATTTGGTAGAAGTCCCCGTCTCTGGTATGCCAGTCGGTTTCTTCTTCCATGTTTTGGGGAGCGACAATTGATTTGTCGACTCTTCCCCGTTCATCACCAGTTTCGAAGGCCGAGAATAGCTCATCTTTGTCGTCTACATTTTGCAGATAGTGAGCTGCCTTCTCAATTTCTAATCGATTTGTGTCCTTACCGATTGCGTCAAGGTAGTCTATTGCTGCTTGTAGATCTTCTCCAGAGAGTTCGTCGATGTCGATCCGTTCTTCTTCTTCGTCTTCTCCTTCACCGGTTTTATTGAGTTCTTCTCCGTTCTTGATGTTCTTGAGAGTCTCTTTAATACCGTTTTCGTGAATCGACTCTTTGATCTCTTGGGGTTTTTCTGGCATACTCATATTTGTAATCAAGTGGCTGTTATTGGGATCTCACTCTTGCTTCAGTTGTTGTTTGATTGTGATGGTGTCTATTAGAGTTGTTCATTCATTATAGGAATGATTCTTTGCCCTCTGGGTTTCCGTCTGACTCAGGTCTTGTTAGCCAACCGTGGTTCATTGTATCTGGTGCTTCTTTGCCTTTGTAATAGAAATGGAGTATACTAAGAACGTCTTCTCGGTCGTCTACAATTTCAGTGTCTACCCCTGTTCGGGGGAGTGAACTGTTTACATTTTCTGCTCGGGACCATAGCTCGTCGTATTGCTTCTTTAGGTCGACATCTTCTGATCCCGGTTTGATTGCATCAAGCTTGCTCCCGCCACCTTCTTGTTCATCCTTATTGCTTTTTTGTGAAGTGACAATGAGGAAGTGGCGTCGATCTCGAATGTTTCCTCTGTCTACAGCATTTTGTAGCCATTGGCGGTGTAGTGTTCGACCGTACTCAATCAAGTCACTTTCTTCCTCTGGTTTGTTTTGATTGGTTTCTTTAATGTTTTGCAGGTATCCTTCAGCGTCATATGGGACAGGCAATGTGAATATCTGTATCGGAGATCGGATACCCATTAGGAATTGTGAATACGAATGGTGAACTGCCATTCGGGATTGGTTATCGAGGATAAGCCATGGCCTTGCGGTTATCTCAATTATTAGTCCGTATGCTTCTTCAGTTTCGATTACACCATCATCATGGATTGCTTTGAAATCCATGTTCTTTCGCGTGTTTTCGTCTCCTACCATAGATTCTGATTCGTATTGATCTTCTGGTCGTTCAGCTGTGAATGTCTCTTCTTTGCCGTCTTCATACTCGATGCCTTCCTCTTTTGCATCTTCGTATGTTACGTCTTCTTCTTGTGTTTGGATTGGTTTCCAGACATATCTTTCAGGTCCAAGCCGGAGTTTTAGCATTCCTATCAACCACCGACCGGGGCTTTGTCCTGCTGGTGTTCGTATATAGACAGCAGTACCGACAATTCCTCCCAGAATCACTGTTGGTCCAAATAATATGGGAGGGGTATTTAGGACCATTAAGATTGTACCTGGAGCCATTGGGATCGCGAAGGCATGGCCCAATCGCTTTATTGAAAACCCAAATAGTTTCGTTTGTAAGAGCTTTTCAGCTACTGGTACTGGCTCCATCTTCGTTACCACAAACCCGTCTCATAGAAATATATCTTTGGGTTAGTATTTCGTCTGAGACATTATGGTGAATGTCTGATTTGGGTTAGGTGTGGTATCTCTCTGGAAGATAATTCGCGATAAAATAGGACACATCTGGAGAGATGTGGAACTTTATTCGTGTTCGGTTTTGACACACCTTGAAGGTGTGTCAGTTGTTTCAGTGGGCCTATACGTCACCGATGAACGCTGCCATCTGTAGCAGGATGTCCATCGCAAGGGCCAATCCGAAAAGGATGAACCCGCCGATCATGGCAGAGTATCCTCTTTCAGACCATTTCGATTCGTTACTGCCGAGTCCCCACAGAGTGATTCCGTGGAGCATGATGATCGGGCCGAGCAGGTATGCGATATTACGCAACAGCTCGTGGACTCGACCAAGCAGATTGATGATTTCTAGCTCGGTGACTGATGTCTGGATCACTGTTGTTGGCGATCCAGTTGCGGCTACCTGTCCAACTAGTAGGGTGGAAATCAGTGTAGTTCCGATTCCTACCCTTGCTACCGTCTTGATATTCGGTTTTTGTGTCTCTTTCATTGTTGATCTCGTGGCACGATATTGGTTATCGACTGACTCGTATGAATTCGTGTTTGTTAGGTTCGTTTAATAGTTTTTCCCTCTCGTGAGAGGGGGATGGATTAGGAGTGGTCTACAGATCCACTCTCTGTTGTTGCACCAACTCTGACTGAAGTTAGTGTTCCTTGTGAGTTTTCATCGCCTCTGTTGTCTTGGACGATCAACTCTGTGTGGACGTATTCCCCGTCGAGGTTGAACGTAGCTAGATGTTCAGCCTGTTGGGTCTGACCGTCGAACGATCTTGCTACTTCACCGACGTAGGCGATGTGTTCACTCTCGCCTCGATCACGTAACTCAGCGGCTCCTTCGGCTCCTACAGTGCCTTCTTCGTCAATGTAGTTCTTGTTGGGGTCGAGCATCTCTGAATCCTCCAATTCACCATCTTCTGTGGTGTATACACGAACGTTGAAGGTCACTTCGTGTACAGGTCCGGTTTTTCCTGCTGTACCTGTAGTTGCTCCTTCGACTTCTACGAATCCTGTCCCCAAGGAATTACCCAAGGAGATATGTTCTTGATGGGTGATTATACCGGAGTTGTCAGCAGATCCACTGAATACCACATCGAATGATTCGCCAACTGAAACTGGTCTGGCCGATCCCTGTCCTCGGGCATTGTCGAATGACCAACCATCCATGGTCCCTGCTTGGAATTCGGTGGAGTAGTACGTTGGCGGTTCAGCTTCGAGGGCGGGATCTGCGAGTGGGGCTCGCTGGGTGTCGCCGGTGAAAATCCATGTAGCCATGTTCATCGTTGGAACCACACCTAAGATCACAACCCCTGCTATTGCAGCTCCCATCATCATCGATTGAGCGAATTCTTGTCCTCTTACGCTCTTCGAGAACGTGAATGCGACCGCACCCAGTGCTAGGGCGATCATGAGGACGTAGATGAGGGTGTCTGTGGTAAGACCGAGAGCCGTAATGAGAACTCCTACAGTCCTATCGTATCCTTCCTGAGCATTGAGTGTGATACCGCCAGGTTGGGCGTCTGTCGCAAGTGGGTCGCCTGCACTGGTCTGTTCGAGTGTACTTACTCCAACTCTGTGGATGTCATATTGACCTTCTGAGTCGACGTTCAGTGTGATTTCGTTTGTTTCAAGATCGAGTTCGACAGTTTCTTCGGAAGTTGTTTGTGGGTCTATAGTCCCTGATGCTACTTCCTGCCCGAAGGCCTGTATGTTGTAATTAACTGGGTTGTCTGAGTTTGATGTCCCCTCTATGACGAAGTATGTTGTTTGGGCCTCCGAGATACCATCAAACGTATACTCCTTAGTGATAGCACTTGATTGAGATCGTAGCGAAACTTGTTCACCTTCTGCTGTAGGTTCATTGACTGTGTACAGGTTGTATGGATCAGGTCCACCGAAAGAGTCGTCTTCTGGGACTGATTCGTAGCCGTTTATTGTTGGCTGGTAATTACCACCACTAGTCCAGTATATTTGTCTGATGTGTATAGTTGGAAAGTGGTTGTCGCCGTCATTTTGTGCTAGAGCTGCGCGTACTGAGACGTTTTCTTTGCCAGAATCGACTCTAAATGCCGTTGTTGTCCAGTCTTTTTGAGTCTCGTAACTTGCTGTGCCTACTTTAGTATAATTCGCTCGATCTTCACTTGACCAAATTTCGTCTATTGTTCTCCCATATCCATAGCTGTAGTCATAGTCATCTGATGTGATTAGTTTTTTACCTACAGCTAGCTCGAATCTTCCGAAGTTGCTGTCTCCTTCATCTTCGTGAGCCCATTCTATCACTAGTCTTGGGTCTGATACCCCTTCTGGTACTTCTATTGTTCTATTGATACCATTACGTTGGTAGTACGAGCCACCACTTACTGTTGCAGATAGGTATGGTCTTGAAACGTCAAGGTTGCTTGTTGCCCAGTGTAGGTCTCTTTCACCATCATATGTTATAGGATCTATGTCATCTATTGTCCCGCTCGATCTATGTTCCCATTCATCTGGATTTACAAGGTAGCTATTTCTTAGGTTATCGTCTTCAGTGAGTTGAATTGCCGACTCATTATACTCACTGAAATCTTCACTGTAATAGTCGACTTCTGTGAGGATTTGACCGCTCACTCCCCCCATCCCGATACCGATGACTGTTATCGCAATAACAGCCACTGCTAACGTGGCAGTTATTTGTCTCTTTTTAGTCATATGTATGACTTGCAGGCAGTTTGTAATGCGCGGTAATATAACTTATGTTGCAAAAGAAAATATGTTAAGCCCGATTCGATTGATAGCTAGATGATTGATTGTTAGGAATTAACGCTGTAATCAATCATGTCTGAGTTTTCGTTTTCACTAATAACTAGTGTGTCGTAGTTCGATCTGTCGTCTGTACATTCGATTCGGATTCTTATTTCATCGGCTCCTTCGTGGGTCTGTAGCTCGAACCGTGTTTGGACTGATTGGTTTGCTTCAAGTGAGAAAAGTTGACTTTGTGAGTCGTATACTGCTGTTGTTCCCTTTGCCTCAATCTTGATTTCAAGTTCCCCTAATCCGCCGTTGTTCTGGATCAATGCATAGGTGGTGCTTGGTTCTCGTGTTTGTCTGAAGTTTTGGACTTCAGTATTAGCACTCTCAATTACAGGGTCACACGGGTTGTCTGGGTCGATATCGCGTCGACCTAGGATCTCTGATTTGATTGTTGCACACCCAGAAAGGCTTGTGAGGACTGTTGCTCCTGAAACAGCGAGAACTTTGCGTCTGTTGCTAGTGATATTGTCTTTCATACATGATTTAATCTTAGTCGTGATATAAAAAGTTTCGCAGATTGGTGTGTGATCGTTGATTTTGATACACCTTCTAGGGTGTTTCAAGTGTTGTAGATTGTAACACTTTAACCGTAGATGACGTACACTGCGGCTCCCATGATTCGTTCCATCATGGAGGCAAACATTAGAGCTATTCCCGCATAGAGTAGTCTTGAACTTTTTCCCCTGTAGATGCTTGTACTTTTAGCTAATGCACGTAGTCCAGCTCCAAATGTGAAAGATGCCATTCCGATTATTGCACTAACTTGTCCGAGTACACCTGCTGTGTTCAGTATTTTTGCTACGGGGCCGTTGGGATTCACAATTTCGATAAATGATTCTGGGTACAGTGCTTTTGTAGCGTCTACTGAACCAGTTTGGTCTGTCATTATCCATGTCACTGCTTCATAGATATTTCCAATGAATAATACACAAATGAGGGCGGCTGCTCCTCCGATCACTAATCCTTTGTATCTTCTTTTCTTTGCGGGTTTGGTTTTTGTGAAGAAGTAACCGATTGTTCCGAATATAACTGCCATCCAACCCATAGCCTCTGTCGTTATAACTGCTATACTGAAAAATCGATTAGCAAGATCGACGAAGGCGGTATAATCTGCCATTGGTTTGGTGAGTCTGTACTACAAAATGCAACGATTCCGTTTAAGTTTGATGTGTTGTTTTGTGGCTAATCTGATGGTGATTCGGCTGTTGCTTCTTCGGTGTTCTGTCCTTCTGTATCGCTTTGAACCGTTCCATCCTGTTCAATGTCTTCTTTGTTTGACCTTACAGCCTCCATTGATGCTTGATGGTATTTATTGAGGTCTGATCCGTAGTTCTCTTCTGCTTTTGCTGCTGCCTCATTGTCTTCGTCACCGTATTGTTCGAGGCGTTTTCCTGTTTGGGCTGCTGCCTCTGCTACCCAGTGATCGTAGAGACCTGCTGGCACTTCCGTGATCAGTTCTACTCTGACTTTCGTTACACGACCTCTTTCCCCTTCGAATGAGGTTGCTTTCCCAGTTACAGCTACGTATTCGGGTGCGTCGATTCTGCGCATGTGTGCGCGGGCTTTATCTTGGTATTGCCCTGCATCGATCATGTACCGACCAGTAGGGTCTCTTAATTCGCCTTTAACGTATTGATCGTTTTCTTCGTGTTCTTCGACTTCAGTGAGCGTTCCAATGATGAACACTCGGTTGGCCCACTCTCCAGTCGGAAGTAGCTGGTAACGTGGGGCTCTGTCGCTATTTCCTTGTCTTTCTTGGTGTGTTGCGTCTTGGAATTCTGCTGCGAATGCTCTTCGGGCTGGGTTTCTTGGTTGTGTTCCGTTATTGCTACTCATTGTTTTGATTAGGCCTCTTGTTCACTGACTAACGATTGCATGTGGTCAAGGATGTTTTCGAAGTCCTCATTGGTGGGAACATCGATCTTTTCGAATTCCTCGACATCGAATCGACGCCCACGATCTCTTCCATGGAGTTCGATGTATTCTGCGTGAGTTTTACGCTCGATGTATTCGCGAACAACTGCACGATCACTGTGTTCTCTTGCCTTATTTTTTGCGTCTTCAAGAGACATTCCAGTGAGTTGCTCTGTTTGCTCTGCGTTGAAGAAGACTGTCCATGAGTCTTCACCATTGTCGATGACGGCTTTGATTCTGAGATCTAGTTCAGAATCAACGTCGCCACAATCAGGGCAGTAATCACTTTCTGTAAGGACACGGTTACATTCTTCACACCGATTGATGAGGCCCATTTGGGATTGGAAGTCGATGATGGTCCCAGTCTTCTTTTCTGTGTAATTTTCGATGTCAATGTCTAGGGCCTCACCTCCTTCTAGTTCGGTGATGTCCGTCTCGTTTCTCAGTTTTAGCTCGTATTCACCTTCATATTCATTAGTGACGACTGGATCTAGTCTGTAACATTTGCCGACTTCTAACAGCTCGTCGGTGTCACCTTCGAAGATCGTGAAACGGATCGACCCAGTATCGTCGACGAGACGCCCATGTTGTGCAATAGGGTCTGTACTATCGTACAGTTCAAGCACAACCCCTGTAAACTGAATCCAGCGTGAATCTTCTTCAATTTCCTCAACTTCCATTGGAACATCTTCGCTCACACCGCTGCTTCTTGATGTTCCATTGTAGATGAATTGGTTGGGGTTACTAATTCCAGCATCCTTGAGGATGCTTTTTGTGATGTTCTCAACGCAGTCTTCTGGGTCGACTCGTTTCTCTGCGTATTGTTTGAACTGCTCTTCGATTTCCTCGTCTGCAACAGAAATTTCTGTTTCTGTTTGCTCTTCAGCACGTTGAAGTGTTTCTTGTACATCTTCAATGTGCTGTTCAAATCTGTCTTCTGTCATAGTTGGTTGATAGTCTGTATCCGGGTTGCTTGTTGCACTGGTGAGGTCTCCGATGATCTCTATTGGTGTAGAGATCTCCCTCAACTGTGTGCGTTTCCCCGGTTGTCCTTACTATTTTGGACGAGGTATATTAGTTTGTGGGTTTGATATGTAGTCTCATTCGGGTTTCAATGGTCGTCATCGGCAATCGTCTCCATCGACGACGTGGTCGTAGGTCTGCCAGAGGTACGTGGTCGGAGGTCTGCCGAGGTGGAGATCGGCTGGATCTAGGACACGGCGAGTCTGGTCAGAGTCGGACATCTGTGTGCCTCCCTTCCTCAGCCTTCTCGCCGGCGAAGGTGAGTTGTCGACCGAGTCGTTGGGCTTCGGCAGGTGTTAGGCTTAAGCCCGCTGAGAGGCGTCCCTCGTCGGTATCCTCGTGG
>Ga0136598_1000585_pt1 | contig 16692 bp, 15 predicted proteins | sample AntRauTorcE11899_FD_104790 | JGI IMG/M metagenome (GOLD analysis project Ga0136598, IMG submission 104790) | Saline lake microbial communities from Rauer Islands, Antarctica - Metagenome Torckler E11 #899 | ecosystem: Environmental > Aquatic > Non-marine Saline and Alkaline > Saline | place... | reverse complement strand
CGTATTGCCTAAAGAGTAGAGCGTTTCTTTAAATTCTTCATTTTCTCCTTCGTAGAAAAAGCGAATCGTACGCCCTCTGGAAGTCGTATTGTCGACGACTTCAGCTACGAGAAGGTCATTACCTTTTTCATCTGAAAAGTAGAGTTTGTTCCCCACTCTTATTTTTCGCGCCGGGTCTACAAGAACATCCCACAAAAACATTTCTTCATTCAGCTCGCGCAGTAAAAAGACCTCTATTTTTGCCCCTGTCTTTTCCTTTCGACCAAATAATCGAGCCGGAAAAACTTTGGTGTTATTGAATACAAAGCTATCCCCTTCGTCAAAATACTCGATGAGGTCTTTAAAAACTTTATGCTCAATTTTCCCCGTGTCTTTGTGGACGACCATTAAGCGCGCTTCATCTCTGTGTTCAGAGGGATATTGGGCAATTAGCTTCTTGGGGAGGTCAAATTTAAACTGTGATAATTTCGTTCTCATTTATAGTTCTTTTCGGTCTGGCATTGATTAAGGTTGCAAAAATAACAAAATGCAGAAGATTTATCCATAGATTCGATGAAGTTGTCGATAAATCTCTAACTTAAGGATACTTTTGCGTTTCTTCCCATCATTATTGAAACAAGAAAGTAATTTTTCACTATGATTTGGACCCGACTTATTGGAGAGAGCTTTATGCAGGCAGTTCAGGAATTATATTCCAATAAATTGAGGTCTTTTTTATCTCTCTTGGGTATTTGTATTGGCATCTTTTGCATCATTGCTGTTTTAAGTGTAGTAGATTCTCTGGAGAAGAGCATTGTGGAGAGTTTTGATAAATTGGGCAATGATGTCATTTACGTCGATAAACGACCGTGGAATGAAGACCCGGGAAGGAATTATTGGAAGTATATCAAATGGCCCCAACCGGATTATGATGATTATCGATTTCTGAATGAACGCCTGGGTGGCGAAGCGATCACATCATTTGCTCTATTTCTTCCGGGGAAAACTTTAAAATACCGAAACTCTAGTGTTCAAGGTTTGTTCATGGCAGCGGTAACCTATGAATACGATAAAATTTACAATCTCTCCTTTTCATCAGGGAGGTACTTTACTCCTTCTGAATACGAATTGGGTAGGAACCAAATTATTTTAGGCTACGAGGTAAAAGAGAATTTGTTCGGCGATTTAGATCCCACGGGTCGATCGATAAAAATGATGGGAAGGAAATTTCAGGTCATTGGCGTATTGGAGGAAGAGGGGGAGTCTCTAATTAATGTGTTTCCTCTGGACCGGGCGGTGATTATCAATTATAATACTTCTCAAAAAATCTTGAATCAAAACAGCCGCATGTTTTCCAGTAATTTGACGGTTAAACCGGTTAGTGACAGAACTGAAATGGATGATTTGAAAGGCGATATCATCTCTGCATTGAGGGCCGGTCGCCGCATCCAACCCAATGAGAAGAATAATTTTGTGTTGAATGAACTTACCATGGTCGCGGATGCTCTACAGGGCTTTTTTGGCGTCTTGAATGCAGCAGGAATTTTTATCGGACTTTTCGCCATATTGGTTGGAATGTTTAGCGTGGCGAATATCATGTTTGTCTCAGTTAAGGAGCGCACTTCCATTATCGGAATAAAAAAGGCACTGGGTGCCAAGCGCCAGATTATACTGCTCGAGTTTCTCATCGAGTCAATTGTTCTCTGCCTTATCGGCGGAGGGTTAGGGCTGCTGCTCGTATTTGCGGTCTTTCTCCTACTCAATCAGTTTTTGACCTTTGAGTTCTTTTTGGCGTGGACGAATATTATTCTCGGATTGAGCTTGTCCATCGTCATCGGTGTGATTTCCGGACTGATACCTGCCATTAGAGCTTCTCGCCTGGATCCCGTAGTAGCTATCCGATCATAAGATTGGTGTCCTTGAGAAGGGGCGGAAATTTATTATCTCTTTATTTCTGGTTGTTTTTTTTGGTGCCTGAATCACAGACCTAGGTGGCGCCTAGTAGGTAATGGGAATAGGCGCTGCGACGAGGAATCTGTCATTCAGTTACCGTTGTCGTGAATCAGAGACTCCTTAGCGCGCTGGCTCCCCTTTATGGGCCGGGGGCGCGGGAGGCATTTCACAGATTTTTCCTGCTTCCTTCGACTCCGCTCAGTAAGCAGGGGCTTGCGATGTCACTTGTTGATAAACTTGTTGATCTTATTTTGTCTGAACAGGATTGATGTGATTCAATGATGGCCTTGATTAGAGATGGTGATGTTGAGCCATGTCGCTGCCCGAACCTATACAAAAAAAACAGTCCAAGCATAAAAAAAGGGATACTGCTCAGCAGTATCCCTTTTCTCTGTATTGTAAAGGAAGCCTATTTCACTTGTTCCACAATGGAGCGAAAAGCTTCTTTATTGTTGACCGCTAAGTCTGCCAGAACCTTTCGGTTTAAACCTACATTTTTTTTCTTGAGGCCGTGCATAAATTTAGAATAGGTGGTCCCTTCCTGACGTGTCGCAGCATTAATTCTTGCGATCCACAATCTTCTAAAGGCGCGTTTTTTATTTCTTCTGTCTCGGTAAGCATAGAGCCAACCTTTTTCCACAGCATTCTTTGCTACTGTGTAAACATTTTTCCTCGCTCCAAAATATCCTTTGGCTGCTTTCAGATATTTTTTTCTCTTCTTTTTTGCAGCAACAGCATTGACTGATCTAGGCATAGTTTACAATTTAGTGCGATGTAGAGGAATAAATTCGCTTAGTCCTACATCCTCGTTAAATAATTATTTCTTACAAAGTAGGCGCTTAATTTTCTTCTCGTCTGATTTGTTCACGAGGGTAGAACCATTAAGTCTCAACTTTCTCTTCTTTGACTTTTTTGTCAACAAGTGATAGGCGTTGGCTTGATATCTTTTGATCTTGCCACTTCCCGTCATTCGAAAGCGTTTTTTCGCACTTGAATTCGTCTTCATCTTAGGCATAAGTCATCTTTTTAAACTTTCGGAGGGCAAAGATATATTTTTTTTCGGGAAGAAGGTAAATACCTACTTCTTTTTCTTTTTTGGAGCAATCATCACATTCATTCTTCGCCCTTCCATTTTAGGTAGGTGCTCCGCAGACCCATAATCTTCCAATTCCTTAATAAATCTCAATAACAAGAGTTCACCCCGGTCTTTAAATACGATGGATCGACCCTTAAAGTGAACATAAGCCTTAACCTTTGCTCCGTCCTCTAAAAATTCCTTGGCGTGATTCAGCTTAAAATCAAAATCGTGGTCATCTGTATTCGGTCCAAACCGAACCTCCTTGATTACCGTCTTCTGAGTCTTTGCCTTAATCTCTTTTTCTCTCTTTTTCTTCTCGTAGAGAAACTTATTATAATCGATGATTTTTACCACGGGCGGCTTAGCCTTCGGAGAAATAACTACAACATCAAGTCCCATTTCATCGGCCCAACGTCGGACATCCCGCGTATCGTAAACTTCAGGTCCTAATTCTTTGCCCGCTACCTTACTTATTGCTTCTAAATCCTCTCCAACGAGCCGGATTTTAGGTTCCCGGATATGCTCGTTGACAATGTACTGTGGTTTTTTTCTTCTTAGTGGTTTTTTAAATCCTCGTCTTCTAGCCAAATTCTATAGTTTTGTTATTAAATGTTTGTTGTAATTCCTTATAAGATACAAAAGGTCTTTCAATTATGCAAATGTAACACAAATTGTCTTGTTGCGACCTTACAATTGAGAAATTAAAGATGTCCTTAATGTAGGCTTAACTTATATCGCCAATAGTAAGTCTTTGCCGCCGTGAAGGAGCGTTTTTTTCACGGCGAGATCAACGTAAGTGTTATGATTCGCTGTCTACTTTTTGACGCAATTGAATCTTGAGTTTTTTATCATCTTCAGAGCTGTCCATCACCGCATAAAAAACACTGCCATCTTCCGGCTTTTTAGAAAGTATAAATTCAGCCAAAGGATCTTCAATGTACTTTTGTATCGCTCGATGCAAAGGACGTGCTCCATATTGCGGGTCAAAACCCTTCTTCGCGACAAACTCCTTTGCTTTCTGTGATAACTCCAATTCGAATTCCATTTCCTTCAGACGACCGTACAAGTCTTGAAGAGCAATATCGATAATCTTGTGAATCTCTTCCTCACCCAAACTATTAAATATAACTACATCGTCTATTCGATTTAAAAACTCAGGAGAGAAAGTTCTTTTTAAGGCATTTTGAATGACCCCTTTATTGTACTCTTCTTTATTCTCCAATTGAGCTTTGGTGCTAAATCCAACACCCTGACCAAAATCTTTCAATTGTCTGACCCCAATATTGGAAGTCATGATGATCATCGTGTTTTTGAAGTCTACTTTTCGACCTAATCCGTCGGTGAGTAGGCCGTCATCTAAAACCTGAAGGAGAATGTTGAAAACATCAGGGTGGGCTTTTTCTATTTCATCCAGCAAAATCACCGAGTACGGTTTTCTACGTACTTTCTCTGTGAGTTGTCCGCCCTCTTCATACCCCACGTAGCCGGGAGGCGCCCCGATGAGTCGGCTAACGGAGAATTTCTCCATGTATTCACTCATATCGATTCGAATCAGAGAATCCTCAGTGTCAAACATATATCTGGCCAGAGCTTTCGCTAGTTCGGTCTTTCCGACCCCGGTGGGACCTAAAAAGATGAAAGTTCCGATCGGTTTATTGGGATCCTTTAATCCCACTCTATTTCTTTGAATAGCCTTGGTTACTTTCTGAATGCCTTCGTCCTGTCCAATAATTACTTTACTGAGATCATCTCCCATAGAAACGAGCTTGTTGCTCTCGCTCTTTGCTACTTTATTCACAGGGATGCCTGTAATCATGGCAATGACTTCGGCTATATCCTTTTCTCCAACGGGGTAACGCATGGATTTTGCGTCCTCTTCCCACTTGTTCTTCTCTGTATCTAATTGTTTTAGCAGCTTCGATTCGTTATCTCTGTGCATTGCGGCTTTCTCATATTGCTGATTTTTTACCGCTTGGTTTTTTGCTTCCTTCAGCTTCTCGATCTTGGACTCGAGTTCTTCAATTTGTTTAGGAACGTGGATGTTCTTTAAGTGAACGCGCGCACCGACCTCGTCCATCACATCAATTGCTTTATCCGGTAAAAACCGATCGCTAATGTATCGATCAGAGAGTTTAACGCAATTCAGAATGGCTTCTTCGGAATAATCGACATTGTGAAACTCCTCGTATTTGGACTTGATGTTTTTTAGAATAGTAATTGTCTCCTCTGCAGAAGGAGGATCAATCACCACCTTTTGGAATCGTCGGTCCAGTGCACCATCTTTCTCAATATGCTGTCTGTATTCGTCTAAAGTTGACGCTCCAATGCATTGCAGATCCCCTCTGGCTAGAGCAGGCTTGAAAATATTGGAAGCATCGAGCGAACCGGTCGCTCCACCTGCACCCACGATAGTGTGAATTTCGTCGATAAAGAGAATGACATCTGTTGACTTTTCCAACTCTCCCATGATCGCTTTCATGCGCTCTTCAAATTGACCGCGATATTTAGTGCCCGCTACCATAGCAGCCATATCTAACATCACCAGGCGCTTGTTGAATAGGGTGCGACTTACTTTTCTCTCTTTAATTCGTAGGGCAAGTCCTTCTACGATGGCAGTTTTACCTACACCGGGTTCCCCAATCAGGATGGGGTTGTTTTTCTTTCTTCTGCTTAAAATTTGGGAAACGCGTTCTATCTCTTTCTCCCTGCCGATGATTGGATCGAGTTTATCCTCTTCGGCCATGAGCGTGATATCTCGTCCGAAATTGTCCAAAACCGGAGTTCTGGATTTAGAACTCGCCTTTCGGCTATATCTGCTGCCCGACCCCTCAGATCCGCTTTCCTCATCAAATGGAGCATCGCTGTCAGAAGCGGAAGCTGAAAACATATCTGAACTGGAATAATCCAATTCTTGCTTTACAAATTCCAACTCGGACTTAAAACTCTCATAATCCACTTCGTATTCTTCCAATACGCGAGCACCGAGATTATCTCCGTGCTTTAACATGGATAAAATGAGCAATTCGGGACTGATTTCATCCTGTCCCATGGACTTTGCCTCTAAAAAGCTGACCTTTAATATTTTTTCCGCATGCTGATTGAGATAGAGCCTGCCGATATTGAAATTCGCTTGCTGTTTGCTTGCGTTCTTGGAGCTCTCCTTGATCGTTTCTGTTAAATCATTGAAATCTACATCTAATGAATCTAACACGACTACGGCTAAATTGTCGCTATCCTTGACTAGTCCAAGTAATAAATGCTCCGTGCCAATGTAGTCACTACCTAATTGAAGGGCTTCTTCTCGGCTCAGAGACAATATTCTTTTAACCTTGGGTGAAAACTTTCTATTCATGATTTGATTGAATTCGTCTATTGGTTTATCAATGTAAGTAATATTTTCCAACACTGATAAGTTCAATGTAATAAATGTAATAAAATCGTGCCACCTATGCAAAACGGTCGAAATGGCACATCTTTTGCTTTTTAAACGAAAGAATGGCAGTTTCCGCTTGTTCTAGTGCGATTTTATTGATTACTTTTACACTAGATCTATAAATGAAAATTTTTGAATATCATCATATTTGTGGTTTTCTGTAAACCATAAAACTTCTCGATGTGTTCAGAACTAAAACGAAAAACTTAATATGAAATACAGCCTGGAAAAAAAAGAGGATTACGCTATTTTTAACCTCCAAGAAGAAAACCTCAACTCCTTAATCGCACCAAAACTAAAGTCCGAATTTATTTTCTTGCGTAATGAAGGGGTGGAGCATTTGATCCTCGATATGAATGGAGTGAAGTACGTCGACTCCTCGGGCTTGAGTGCCATCCTAACAGCGAATCGCCTTTGGAAAGAGGACGGGCTATTTATTCTCGCGGGTATCAATCATAACAGCGTTAGAAAAATAATCGAAATCTCTCGCCTGGACACAATTCTCAATATCGAAGATACCATTACCGATGCCGTAGAGAAAGTGGAGAATTTCTCGGGTAATGTTTCAGAAGATTCCTCCAAATAAGTACAAGCGCATTGCATGACTTTTTATTTGACTGTCCTGGGCGCTAATTCTGCATTGCCAGCGGCAGGGCGTCACCCGTCAGCGCAGATTATTACTATCCGCGATGTACCCTTTCTCATCGATTGCGGGGAAGGGACGCAGATCCAAATGAATCGCTTTAGGATAAAGAGAAGTAAAATTGACCATGTTTTTATCAGTCACCTGCACGGAGATCACGTTTTGGGCCTCGTCCCGTTGCTGAATTCTTTCGCCCTAAATCGCAGAAAAAGAAACTTGCATATCTACGGACCTGCACCTATTCAGGCCTTTATCACTCACCAAATGGAATGTACGCAGTCTCATCTTCCATACCCCATTCATTTCCATGAATTGGAAGCAGAAACCACACTCCCCATTCTCAATACTGGGGAGGTCAAGGTGCACGCCATTGCATTGCAACATAGACTGCCGACTTTTGGATACATCTTCCGCGAGTGTCAGCAACCTCCTCATATACTGCCGGAGGAACTAAAGAAACGTGGCATTCCTTACTCCGATATTCCTAAAATAAAATCCGGTGAAGAAGTGCAAAGTGAGTCGGGTGAATGGATTGCTCCGGAGGAATTGACGCGTCCTTCTGATCCGCCTCGTTCTTTTGCCTACATCTCAGATACGCGCTACCTTCCAGAGCTATACAAAAAGATCAAAAAAATCGACTTGCTGTATCACGAAGCCACTTTTTTGCACGAATTATTGGATAGAGCCAAAGAAACTCAACACTCCACTGCTCGTGAGGCCGCCATGGTCGCAAGGGATGCCAACGCCAAACAACTGATTATAGGTCATTATTCTACGAGATATCAGAATTTAGACCCGCTAAAGGAAGAAGCCCGGGCTATTTTCGAGAACACATTGTTGGCGATCGAGGGCAATACCTATCCCGTCGACTAGTTTCTCGCGGTTGTACTTTGTTCCATGAATCTCCTTCGTTTTTTTGGTAGTTGAAAAATAAAATATATCTTTGCCATCGCTTTAGAAAAAGGCTGATTCCGTAGCTCAGCTGGTAGAGCATCTCACTTTTAATGAGAGGGTCTTGGGTTCGAGCCCCAACGGAATCACAGAGGAGTTTTCCCCAGGGGAGACTCCTTTTTTTATGCCCTTCATTGGTGCCTCGCATACTCCTAAGCGTCTATTTCTGGTTTTTTTGATATTCAGGGCGTGCCCCCTCGCTCGGCTTTCAGCCGGCTCGGGGTCGGTCCCTTCCGGGGTTCGCTATTCGCTCCGTGCTCAATTCGACGCGTCCCCAGCCTGGGAACGCATCTCCTTTCGCACCACACCGCCTGCGGCTGTGCGCCCTCCAGGCACCTCACGCTTTCGGCCTCCGGCCGCTTTCCCTTTTCGAATTTCTCTAATTGTTAGGTAGGGGAGTCACATAGCAAAACTAAAACCGTACGGTTGGTTCGTAAATACCTGAGGAAAGAACTCATTTAGCTGACGATTCTGGGGATTTTGGTAGAAATATTGGAAAGCAATTCATAAATGAATCGATCGCTCAAGCGGGCGGCTGCGTACCAATCATTTGCACCTTCCCGGTCAATTAAACAAACCTCTTGATCATCATCCAACTTGAGGTCTTCCCGCACCTTAATTACGATTTGATTCATATTTACCCGTCCTATAATCCGGAAGTACTGAGATTGAATCTCGACCTCCCACCGATTCGACAGGGAACGGGGGAATCCGTCTCCGTAGCCCGTCGGTACCATGAGAGTGGTAGTGGGCGAAACGGTTTTATGCGTTTTTCCGTAGCCGGTAAACTTGTCTGCAGGAATTCGGTGCTTTCCTGCGACATTTGAATACCATTTGAGACTGGGTTTGGGGACCTCTGCAGTGGGAGACCATAATTTCCGTGCGTAGGAAGAGGGAAAGAAACCATAAGCCAATAAGCCGACTCTGCAGTGAGTAAAGACCTGAGTCGTATCTAATGCGAGGGCTGCTGAATTGGGGCCGTGCCATTCAAATTCCCTCTGGATACGACGCATCATCTCGTTTCGAAATGATGAGAATATCTCTATCTGCTCCTGCACTCGACCTATATTTTCAGGCTCATCGGCTCCGGACAGATGGGTACAAAACCCGGCAATTTCATAGTGAACGCTCTCAAAAACTTCATTCTCCAGAGAAAAAATGTCGGCGGGAACAATCCCGGTTCGGTACATACCCGTTTCAATTTCTATGTGGATTCGGAGCGATGGCCATTCCGAAGACTGGGTTTGAACGACTTTCCGTATGGTAGTTAGGAAAGGAAGATCCCAGACTGTTATTTCTATGTTCTGGGCTCGACAAACAGCAATATCCCCTAACTCAATAGGGCCGATGAGTAGCAAAGAAAGATCGGGATACTTTTTGCGGAGCATGAGAGCATCCGATAAATGATAGGTGATGAGCCGCTCAATTCCGGCTTCTACAAAAAGCGATGAAGCAGTGAGTAGATCGTGACCGTAAGCATTCCCCTTGACCACTACATGGAGGGGTTGTGTAGCGGTTTGCTTGAGCAACTCGATATTGCGCAGAAATTGCTGCTTGTCTATGGTTAGTCGCTGGTAATGGGCGGAGTGTATTTTCATGAGGAGGGAAATATTTTTCCGGGATTGAGAATTCCCCTGGGGTCGAACACCTTTTTTATACTTTTCATGAGCTCGATTTCTACAGGGGTAAAGACAATATCTAAATACTCCTTTTGCACCCAACCGATGCCGTGCTCACCTGAAATTGTACCTCCCATTCCTTTTACAGCTCTAAAAAGCTCGCGAATAGCCACCGGTAATTCATCATTCCACTGTTTGGGCGTCATATTTCCCTTTAATATATTGACGTGCAAATTGCCATCCCCGGCATGTCCATAACAGACCGATTCGAAGCCATGTGCACTTCCTATTTCTTTGACAACCTTAAGCAATTGCGGGAAGGCAAAACGCGGTACTACAGTATCTTCCTCCTTGTAAATAGAGTCTCTTTTTACTGCTTCACCAACCACTCTTCGCATTCTCCAGAGGCTGTCCTTTTGGGCTTCCGTTTCTGCCAGTAAAATTTCACCACAGTCAAAGTCAGATAGGGTTTCATATACAGTTTCTGCATCTTCCATGAGTACGGACTCCCGGTTCCCATCTAATTCAATGAGGAGATGTGCCTCTATGTCATCATCTATCGCCAAGCGTTCTTCTTCACTGAGCACTCTGCTTGCAGCTTCTATAGCCGCTCGCTCCATAAATTCGAGCCCGGATGGAGTGATTCCTGTTTTCATTATGGCGGGCACCGCCTCAGCAGCTTCTGTTAATTTCCTGAATGGAGCTAAAAGGAGCAGTGTATGTTTCGGGTGGGGGATGAGTTTGATGATAATCTCAGTCACCACGCCCAAAGTGCCCTCGCTCCCTACGATCAATTGCGTGATATTATAGCCGGTGGCATTCTTTAAAGTGTTGGATCCCGTGTGGATGACTTCGCCGGAGGCCAATACGACTTCCAGGTTTAATATGTAGTCCTTCACTACGCCGTACTTGACGGCTTTGGGCCCTCCACTGTTTTCAGCAATATTTCCCCCGATAAAACAGCTGCCTTTAGAGGCGGGGTCCGGCGGGTAAAACAATCCTTTTTCTTTTACTGCTTCCTGAAAGTGCTGTGTGATGACCCCTGGCTGAACCCTTCCGACAAAATTGTTCTCGTCAATTTCGAGAATCTGATTCATTCGCCTCATACTCAGCACCACACCTCCAAAGGCGGGTATGGCTCCTCCGCTCAATCCCGTGCCTGCGCCTCTTACCGTGAGGGGGATGCTTTTTTCGTTGCAATACTTCACAACCTCACTGACTTCGGCCGTTGAATGGGGCTCAACTACTACTTCAGGTGCAATAGAGATGTCTTCTGTCTCATCTTTAGAATGTGCATGCAGGGTTTCCTCGTCTACGTGAATGCTATTCGCCGGAACCATCTTTTTCAATGATTCAATATCCCGCTCGCTTACTTTCTTATATTTGTCAGTGGTACTCATGGAAAACTTTTCTTTTTGGAACTTTGTAGTTAAACGCAATGCGCCGAATACTGTTGTCAATGGAGAGTGATATGGACAAGAGCAAAATTAACACAAATATACCGATCGTTGGAGGCCCCTGCAGTGCAGAAAGTCGCGAGCAAATGCGATATCTGGGGGAATGGGCAGCAAAACAGGGCTGGAGGAGATTTCGCGCCGGTATTTGGAAGCCCCGAACCAAGCCGGGGGGCTTCGAAGGAATGGGGGAACAAGCCCTGGAATGGTTAGTGGAAATTCAAGAGGAGTTTCAACTCAAAGGTATTACTGAGGTCGCTACGGCAGGACAAGCTGAAAAGGTCTTAAAAGCGGGCCTGAGCGGTTTTTGGGTGGGAGCAAGAACTACGGGTAATCCTTTTTATGTTCAGGAAATCGCAGATGTGGTGCAGGGAGCCCCCATAGAAGTTTGGGTAAAAAACCCCATCCATCCCGATTTAGCGCATTGGGAAGGAGCTATTGAGCGCTTTCAAAAGTCTGAAGTACAGGATGTGCGGGCGATTCACAGAGGATTTTATGCTTTTCGTACCTCTGTGTACCGAAATTCTCCCATGTGGTCTATCCCACTGGGCTTAAAGAAAACTTTCCCCCAACTGGAAATGTATTGCGATATCAGTCATATTGCCGGGAATGTAAAACTTTTGCCAGAGTTGGCGAGGCAGGCACGTCATTTGGATTTTGAAGGACTTATGATTGAAATTCACAATCAACCCGAACGGGCGCTGACGGATGCTCATCAACAAATCCACCCCGTGAATCTGCCCCAGTTAGTGGAGCATTGGAATCATGCCGGTACGACTTCTCAAAAGGAGATGGATGAAATCTTGAGACAGGAAAAAAAGAACTGGAATTCGGCGATTCAATCAGAAATTGAACGCCTCGTGCGATTCAAGAAAAATATTCCGGACCAGATGCGTGAACTCAATCCGGATGATTCCATTTCTTAGTTATCGAAATGATATATTTGCCGAACGTAAGTACTAAGACTTATTACAGAGAGATATTAATACCATGAAGCCATTAATCCAACAAGCCGAGGCTACCATTCCGACAATGTGGGGCACCCTTAGAATGATTGCTTTTTCTGAAAGTGATGGGGATTATAGTCCGCATTTGGCGCTGCTTTCCACCCCTTTTGATAATGAAAAGAAGGTGTTGACTCGGGTGCATTCCGAATGCATCACCGGCGATGTTTTTGGATCGAAGCGCTGTGACTGCGGAGCTCAGCTCATGAGCTCCCTGGAGCAAATCGCGCAGACCAATGGTTTGCTGATTTACTTGAGGCAAGAGGGGAGAGGGATAGGTTTAATTAATAAACTCAAGGCTTATAACTTACAGGATGAGGGGTTTAATACGAGTGATGCAAATGTACATTTGGGCTTTGAACCGGATGAGCGAACCTATGAAATCGCCATTGAAATAATGGAGCAATTGGGTATTCAGTCCATTGAGTTGTTGACAAATAACCCTGAAAAGTTGGGCAGTATTGAAGAATCAAATATTGAGTTGGTTCGTCGTGTACCTCTGATTATGCCCACATCTAAGGAAAATGAAGCCTATTTAAAGGCAAAAAAAGATTTTATGGGGCATTTGTTGGATGGGAAGTAGGCTATTATTTAGAGCTCACCGCATCCACTTCGGGCATTTGGCAGGTATCTTCAGGGGCTTTACCACAAACTGAACACTCCCCGATCTGATTTTTAATCATCGGATTGTTGGTGGCACAAGTGCCTCTAAATTCATTGCCAGTGAAAATATGGCGAATATTAATTAGGGCAAAACTCACGCCAAAAATGCCGAAAACAATAGCTAATGTATATAAGAATTCCATTTTTATCTTTCTTTGTATTTACAACGTTAGCGCGAAGATATTAGTTTATCATAAAACAGAAGAATGCATCCGGAATTAAATAAAATAACAGCAAAGAATGTAGCTAATAAGCTCAAGGCCTTTGAGCGATTACTGCAAACGATGGAGGAATTGAGAGCTTTGTGTCCTTGGGATAAAAAACAGGACTGGAAAACTCTGCGCCCCTTGACAATCGAAGAGACCTATGAGTTGGCAGATGCGATTTTATCCGATCGCCCGGCAGACGTGAAGGAGGAATTGGGAGATATTTTACTTCACATTATTTTTTATGCGAAAATAGGAGAGGAACAAGAGCAATTTTCAATTGTAGATGTCATTCATGATTTATGTGATAAATTAGTTGAACGGCATCCGCACATTTATGGAGATATCGAGGTTCAGGACGAAGAGGAGGTGAAAAGAAATTGGGAGCAAATCAAATTGGCTTCAGGGAAAACCGGTGTCCTTGCCGGAGTGCCGAATAGTTTGCCCTCTATGGTCAAAGCGTACCGCTTACAGGAAAAGACGGCTCAGGTAGGGTTTCAATGGTCCAATAAACAACAAGTTTGGGCGAAACTGGAGGAAGAAATGGAAGAATTTCGTCAGGCTGAGAATAAGGAAGAGCAATTGGACGAGTTGGGCGACGTGTTTTTTAGTCTGATAAATTATGCCCGCTATGTGGGCCTGGATCCGGATGAAGCTTTGACCAGGACGAACGTTAAATTTAAGCGTCGATTCGAATTCTTGGAGACAGAGGCTGAAAAGCCGTTAAGGGAGATGTCATTAGAAGAAATGGACGCGCTGTGGGATGTTGCTAAAGACCGAGAACGAGAAGGGCAATAAAATTTTGGGGAATCGAATAGAAGTAGTATCTTTGCCCCGCTTAAATAAGTCATTCATAAAGTAGAATAATAGAGCATGGGAGTTTTTTTAACGGAAGAGAAGAAGAAGTCGATATTCAAAACCTATGGCGGGGATGAAAAGAATACCGGTCATACCGAAGCGCAAATAGCACTTCTACACGAAAAAGTGAAGGTGCTATCGGATCACTTACGTCGCAATCAGAAGGATAATCACTGCAGAAAAAATTTGCTTACCCTCGTGGGCAAGCGAAAGCGACTGCTCCGTTATTTGGCCGATAATGACATTGAGCGATACAGAGAGCTTATCGCAGAATTAGGTATAAGAAAATAATGCTTATCAAAATGCTTCCCAATGGGAGGCATTTTTTTTTATATTTGCTATTACTAGATGACAAAGTACACTTGCGCAAAGTAAAATCAGACGTATTTTTGCCCACATCCTGTCCGCCCACCATCTGGCTTGTACTGCTATGTCGTCATATTTTTTCAACGTAAAAATCACATAATTATGGGTAGTAAGAACCCACATTCCGTACATTTTTCTTTGCCGGATGGCAGAGATGTTTCCATTGAAACAGGAAAATTGGCCACTCAGGCCGATGGATCAGTTGTTGTTAAAATGGGTAAAACCATGTTGTTTTGCAGTGTAGTAAGCGCTTCAGAGCCCCGCCCAGGACAGCCCTTTTTTCCTTTATCTGTAGATTATCAGGAAAAATTTGCTGCTGCTGGGAAAATTCCCGGGAACTTTTTTAGAAGAGAGGCCAGATTGTCGGATTATGAAGTCCTGATTTGCCGATTGGTAGACCGTGCCATCCGACCGCTATTCCCCAACAACTACATGAATGATACACAGGTGATCATCAACTTGATATCGGGCGACGAGGAAACGCTGCCGGATGCTTTCGCTGCATTGGCAGCTTCAGCAGCATTGAGCGTGTCTGACATACCCTTTGCCGGACCACTGACCGAAGTGCGAGTGGCAAAGATCAATGGGGATTACGTAGTAAATCCTTCCAAATCTGATTTGGAGAAGGCGACATTGGATATTATCGTTGCAGCTACGGCTGAGAATATTATGATGGTAGAAGGTGAAGCGGAGGAGTGCTCGGAGGAAGAGTTGATCGAAGCGATGAAAGTTGGACACGAAGCAGCAAAAGTTCAATGTGCAGCTCAACTGGAATTGGCACAGAAAGTTGGAGAATCGGCATTGAATAAGCGGCCGAAGCCCGAAATAGTAGAAGATGAAGCCATTGAGCAGGCAGTAACTGCAGCTTGTAAGGACAAAATATATAAAACGGCGGCATCAGGATGGGATAAAAAGAAAAGAGGACTCGCTTTTAGTGAGCACTTTGACACCTTTTTCGAACAGGTGACTGAAGAGAAAGGTGAAGAATATGCCATGGAGCATCGAAACTTATACAAGCGCTATTACAATGACCTCAAAAAGAACACTATTCGGGAAATGGTCCTGAAGGAGAAGAAAAGATTGGATGGCAGAAAGTACGATGAAATTCGGGACATATGGACTGAGGTGGATTATTTGCCATCGGCCCATGGATCTGCAATCTTCACTAGAGGAGAAACTCAGGCGCTGGCTTCATTGACTTTGGGGACAAAGAAAGATGCGATGATGATCGATAAGGCCTTAGAGCATTATTTTGATGACTTTATTTTGCATTATAATTTCCCGGCTTATTCCGTTGGAGAAACGAAGCCAATGAGAGGGCCCGGACGTCGAGAAGTCGGTCACGCAAATCTCGCAGGTCGAGCGATTAAGAAAGTTATGCCTGAAGAGCATCCTTATACGACGAGAATTGTATCTGACGTGATGGAATCCAATGGGTCTTCTTCTATGGCCACCATTTGTGCAGGTGCTTTGGCATTGATGGATGCGGGTATTCAAATCAAACGACCGGTCTCAGGTATTGCCATGGGTATGATTGCCGAAGGTAATGATCGAGCGATTCTCTCCGATATTTTGGGAGATGAGGATGCGATAGGAGATATGGACTTTAAACTGGCAGGAACAGATCAGGGGATCACGGCTTGCCAAATGGATATCAAGATCGAAGGCTTGGACTATGCGGTCTTGAAGGAAGCATTGGAACAGGCTAGAGCGGGGCGTTTGCATATTATTAAGGAGATGGCGCGCACTATGTCTGAGCCGAGAGCTGAATTGAAACCTCATATACCGCGAATCGTAGAAGTCGAGATTGATAAAGAGTACATTGGTGCTATTATAGGACCTGGCGGGAAAATCATCCAGCAAATGCAGGAAGATACCGGAACGGAGATATCGATTGAAGAGGAAGATGGAAAAGGAAAAATCCAAATTTCAGGAACGGATAAAAAGTCGATCGAAATGGCTCTATCCATGATTAACGAAATCGCATTTACTCCTAGCGTGGGGGATGTGTATGATGCAACAGTTGCGAAGGTAATGCCATATGGTGTCTTCGTTGACTTCAAAGGGAAAAGTGGATTATTGCACGTCTCTGAATTTGCACACCATCACGTTCAGGATGTCGCTGAGTTTTTCAGTGAGGGCGATGAAGTTCAGGTAAAACTCGTCGGTATTGATGATAAGAGTGGAAAAATGCGCTTATCGAGAAAGGCACTTATCGATAAAGAGGAGTAGTCTGCGATAATTGTATAATGCATTTTACAAAAGGGCATCCGGGAGGATGCCCTTTTTTTGTATGGCTGGAGTAATCCTGCTCGACCATCAGATCCATTTGTTATTGCATGTGACGGAATTGCGCAAGGGATAGTAGGGGTGCGAAGCAGTCTCTAGCCGGCCCCGTAATCTCAGTGATTATACTTTATTTTAGGGGTTTTTTCTGACGGTCAGATTATGCGCTGTCGCGGCGAAGAGACGGGAGCGAACGCGG
>Ga0136598_1000583_pt1 | contig 16729 bp, 19 predicted proteins | sample AntRauTorcE11899_FD_104790 | JGI IMG/M metagenome (GOLD analysis project Ga0136598, IMG submission 104790) | Saline lake microbial communities from Rauer Islands, Antarctica - Metagenome Torckler E11 #899 | ecosystem: Environmental > Aquatic > Non-marine Saline and Alkaline > Saline | place... | reverse complement strand
TATGCAAGTTTAAGTTTTTTTAACATACCGCCTGCACTCATTGCGGTTATTGACCTGAGCAGGAATGGTTGTAAATAAATATAAATAAACAGCCGCTTGAAAGGGGGACGGGAGGGAGGTTTTCTCAATGTGTATCAATAAGCAAATAGGCTTTCCGGTTCGTTTGCTTACAATTTGACACACGTCGCTACGGAGGTATGGTATCAAATTGTAAGTAAGAAAGGTTGTTTGCTATTAAATTGTAACTTGAAACACTATACCCTAACATGACAACATACCATTTGATCATACCATTTGATCATACCATTTGATTGCACCCCCATACCAACATGACAACATGCCATTTGATACCATACCATACCATACCAACATAGGAAAGTATCAACATACCAACATGCCATTTGTCCCACCCCATACTAACATAGGAAAGTATGCCATACCACTCACCCCCCCCCTTCATTGGCAAATAGGAAACTCTGTGCCTTCTTGTTGAACACCTCGACAATACCAAAAAAATATGCCTGAAATAAAATCTGGTTAAAAAAATTTTCATAAAAAAGTATCGGCAAGTAAATCCTTTGCATGCTTTCTTGTGTCTTTTGATAAAACAAAAGATAAAAAATAGTTGCATCTAACACTATAAACTCATATTTTTGTATCAAAGAAAAAGACATGAGAAGGAAAACAAGCTCTGAAAAAAGAGACGGTATTAGAAAAGCACGTTGGCAAGAGGACATGCCGGACAGGGCATATCATTTGGCTATGCTTGGTCTTACGAATAAGCAAATAGCGGTTGCTTTTGGTGTTTCCGTAATTGTTTTTGACAATTGGAAAACATTGCACCCGGCATTAGACCGTGGGCTTGTAATGGGTCGGGCGGAAGCAGACACGAATGTCGTGGTTTCTTTATACAAACGGGCGACAGGCTATTGGACAAAGGACACTAAAGTATTTGTCCACAAAGGGCAGGTAATTACAAAAGAAACTGACAAAGAAATTATACCTGACGTTGAAGCCATCAAGTTTTGGTTGAAAAACCGTCAGCCTGAAAATTGGAATGAGACATTTAAACATGAGCACAGTGGGCAAATAAATGTTGAAACCAATGCCAAGAAATGGGACTTGACAGACCTGTCTGAAGAAGAATTTGAAGTTGCCAAGAAAATGGGACTGCCTGAAATGCTCAAAATCCAAAACGAGGAAAGATGATTAAGAAAGTACATGCCATAAGGCGACCACACAGAACATCCCCTACAAAGGCGGAACGGGTAAAAAACGCATTGGAAAATCCTATTGCTATTATCCGGGAAAACCAACGTAGGCACTTGTTTGAATTTGTGCTTTACTTTTGGCAAGACTATTCAAATGATGAATTTGTCCCCAACTGGCATATTAAAGTTCTTTGCAAGGAACTTGAACAGGTGGCTTTCAATGTTGCCAACGGAATAACCCGTCCTTATGACCTTGTTATTAACATACCTCCTGGAATGACAAAAACTGCAATTACCAGTATTTTCTTTCCGGTTTGGTGTTGGACACAATGGTATTGGATGAAATTTATTACAGCCTCTTATGGGGAAACGCTGTCTCTTGAAAGTGCAGACTATTCCCGTGATATAATTAGGTCGGATCGCTTCAAACGCATTTATCCAGAAATTGAGCTCCGGGCAGACAAAGACAAGAAAAGTAACTTTAAGTGTATGAAGAAAACATACAACGAAAGAGGTTTTGCAGTCGTCCGGCAAGGTGGAAACCGCTTTAGTACATCAGTTGGTGGTGCTTTGACTGGTTTCCACGGACACATAAACATAATTGATGACGCCCTCAACCCAAACCAAAGTTTGTCTGAAAAAGAAATAGCACGGGCAAACAACTGGTGTACACAAACACTTTCAACCAGAAAAGCAAACAAACTCACTACCACAACCATAACCATCATGCAAAGGCTACATCAAAACGACCCTTCTGGTGCTTTGCTCAATGACCCAAAGAAAAGAATACGTCACATTTGCCTACCGGGGGAAATAAAAAACTACGGTGATTTAGTTAAACCCCCAGAATTGAAAAAGTATTACAAAGATAATTTGCTTGATCCAATACGCATGCCATGGTCGGTTATTAATGACCTTAGAGCGGATTTAGGCCAATATGGATTTGCTGGACAAATAGGACAGAAGCCAACACCCCCCGGTGGTGGTATGTTTCGTATTGACAATTTTCAAATTATACAAGAAATGCCAGAAGACAGGCTTATTGAACGTATTGTAAGGTACTGGGACAAAGCAGGGACTCAAGGGGATGGTGCTTACACAGCAGGTGTAAAGATGGCAAAGCTGAAAACAGGGCATTGGTTAATCATGGCTGTCAAACGAGGCCAATGGTCAACTGACAACCGTGAAAGAATAATTGATAAAACAGCAGAGGCAGATGGAACGCACGTGCACGTATTTATCGAGCAAGAGCCGGGATCCGGGGGAAAAGAAAGTGCAGAAAATACGAAAAAAAGACTTAATCGTATGGGCTATATGTGCACAGCAGACCGACCACAGGGGGATAAGATCTACCGTGCAGATCCATTTTCTGTACAAGTAAATGAAGGTAATGTGTGGGTTTTACGAGCAAACTGGAATGAGGCATTTATTGAGGAGTTTGAATATTTTCCATCCGGGACATATAAAGATCAAGTGGATGCAGCCTCTGGGGGTTTTGCAAAATTAACTGGCAAGAAACAAGTTAAAGTTTTATTAAGATGAGAAGAACAACATTTAATATCAATGAGTCAACTTTAGTGCAAAGGGATTCTCTATCAAAGCTGATGGGAGTATCTTTTGGTGGCAATAGGGATCTTTACGAGGCTTTCGGTTATCCCAAAGCTTTGGATTTCACGGACTACTATCAGAGGTATTTGCGACAAGATATTGCAAAGGCTGTTGTAGATCGTCCGGCAAAAGATACCTGGGCCGGGGATATAGATGTGGTAGAAACCCATGACGACAAAACAACCCCTTTTGAAAAAGCATTTGACGCTCTTAGTAAAAGACTGAGGTTGAAAAATAAATTTACTCGTCTTGATAAAGTAACAAGCTTGGGTAGATACGGGGTGCTTCTTTTAGGTCTTTCTGATTGTAAGAAAAGGGACGACTTTATGAAACAAGTAACCCCAGACACAAATCTTGGCTTGCTTTATGTCCGACCAATTACTGAAAAAAATGCCTCAATAGCCGAGTATGATAAAAATACAAATTCGGAACGGTTTGGTATGCCAAACTATTATTCCATAAATGTTAAGGGTGTGACCGATAATGGTACTTCTACAATACAAGTCCACCACAGCCGCATTATCCATGTGGCATGGGATTTATTAGAAGATGAAAATGAAGGCACTCCTATTTTGCAGTCTATTTATAACCGTTTAATGGATTTGGAAAAGCTTGTAGGTGGTTCCGCTGAAATGTTTTGGCGTGGGGCACGTCCGGGAATGCAAGGTAATGTGGATAAAGATTTTGAGCTCAATGATACTGCTGAAAAGCACATGAATGAGCAGATGGATGAGTATGAACATAATCTTAGGCGTTTTTTGGTCATGCAAGGCGTTGAATTAAAGCCTTTGACCCCACAGGTACAAGATCCCCTAAATCATATAAAAGCGCAAGTTCAAATGATTTCTTCGATCACTGGCATACCTCAACGGGTGTTGATTGGAGCAGAACAAGGGGAGTTGGCTTCTGGACAGGATGCAGACGCTTGGAAAGTGCTTATTCAGAATCGTAGGTCAGAACAGGTGGAGCACGCTATTGTCCGGCCATTCATTGACCGTCTTATATTATTTCAAATATTACCAAAACCAAGCACAGATGATTATAGCATTATGTGGTCAGATTTGTTTGCACCATCAGAAAAAGAACGTGCAGAAACAGGTAAAACAAGAGCTGCGGCTATTCAACAATATTTACAGAATCCTATTGCTGTTGATATTATACCACCTAAAGTATTTATCAAATACTTCCTGGGCTTTGACAAACAACAATTAGAGTTTGTAGAAGAAATGAGGAATGAACTAGCAGATGATGAAGAGGTTTTGAGAAAGTTGCTTGAAAAAGAACAACAATCTGCACCGCAACCTGCACCGCAACCTGCAAGAAGAACCACATAAGATGGGAAAAACAACAATCTCTATGCCACCAAATGAAGCAACAAAGGCTTTATTACAAATTTTGGGGTTAGATTCTTCCAAAGTGACAGAGATTGGTATTTATTTAAAAAATGGGAGTCCTCCAATGATAGAAATAAAACAATTGTTGGAGGAACATGAGTTGGGGAAAGTAATTGCTGTTATTAAGAAATATAAAATACAAGAAGATGTGTGAAGTTTGTGGAAATACAATACATGTAAATAATTCATATGACCCGACAAGGACAACCACGTTAAGAAATTTGTTTGCTCAAAAAATGACAAACAGGTTCACAAAGGTTAGACGTGAGGTTGTAGAAGCTATTGTAGAAAACGATGTATTTGGACTCAAACAACCTACTGTTTTTCAAACAAGGCCTGGACAATTTGACTTCCCAACAAGTGAGCAAAAAATAGAAGAGTTTATGCGTTGGTTAAGAACGATGGCAAATGAAGGGCTTTTGTCTGTCACCACCATTTCTCAAATAGGTAGATCTATGGAGGAGCGGTGGACAGACCTATATATTGAAGACAGTTACAAACGGGGTGTTATACGTGCTAGGCAAGAAATGAAAAATGCTGGAATGAATGTGCCTTTAATGGAGCAAACAGGAGGCATCTCTGCTAGTATGTCAACACCAATGCACTTAGAAAGAGTTGGTATTTTATTTATCCGCACATATGAAGACCTTAAAGGTGTTTCAGATGCAATGGCCGGACAAATAAGCCGGGTTCTATCACAGGGTTTTATTGATGGTGATAATCCACGGTTGATTGCCAGTAAACTAAACCATGTTATTTCCGGTATGGGGTCTGATCTTGGTATTACCGACACTCTTGGAAGATATATTCCGGCACAGAGAAGGGCAGAAATGATAGCAAGAACAGAGGTTATCAGAGCACACCACAAAGGCATGATTCAAGAGTATAGGAATTGGGGTGTGGAAGGTGTTAATGTATTAGCAGAATTCAGAACAGCAGGGGATAGAAGAGTATGTAGCATTTGTTCCGGTATGCAAGGAAACACATATACTTTAGATGAAGCAGAAAATATCATCCCAGTTCATCCATTATGCCGATGTATTGTTTTACCTTTTAAAGTTTAGGTGAAAAAAATTGTACTATCAAATAAGAAGTTGTATTTTTGAGGTAAACAACACTTAAAGATTAGAAAAATGAGTGTAAAAGAGAAAAAAATTATTGTTTATTCTGTGGATACCAAAAACTATGAGATAAGAATTGAAACTCATTTAGGTAGAGAGCACATTGTTGTTCCTGTTGTTATGATGGTGGAGGGTGTGCATTCTGGTAGTCGTGGCCCTTTATTCCATTCCGCAGAAGAGCTTGGTGGTGTTGTGGCAGCATGGAATGGGATACCTATAACTGTACAACACCCACAGCAAAACGGTATTTTTGTTTCCGCAAATAGTCCCAGTCAAATTGATAGTTCTGTGGGCAGGGCTTACAATGCCCACATGGAAGGGGACAAATTAAAAGCGGAAGCATGGTTAGATGTTCAAAAACTAGCTGCAATATCCCCTGTGGCAGCAGAATATATTAAAGAAAAACGGCCTTTAGATGTGTCCGTTGGTGTCTTTACTTTAGAAGAAGAAGAAGAAGGGGAATGGAATGGTGAACATTACACGGCTATTGCTCGAAATCATAGGCCAGACCATCTGGCACTTCTTCCAGGAGTTGAAGGTGCTTGTAATTGGGCAGATGGCTGTGGAATTCGTGTTAATAGTAAATATAAAACAAACGCAAATGAAATGAAAGACGAAAAACCTTTTCAAATTTACAAAGATTTGAATAAAAAAGGGCTTGCCGTTGTTCCAGTAGTCAACATGTCAGGTTATGTAGAACTATCGAACAAGGTGCGCTCAAAACTTGATTCCATGGATAATGAAATGTCAATGTACTTTCTTGAAGAGTTGTACGAGGACAAGCTTATTTATCGTGTAAGGAATCATGCTCAGGACACCACTACTTTGTACCAACAAACCTACTCTGTTGGGGATGATGGTAAAGTTGAGTTGACCGGGGATGCTCGGGAAGTAAGGAAAAATATCACTTACGAAACTAACAAACGTAGAACTACATTTAATAACAATTCAAAAACAAAAGACATGGATAAACAAGTAGAAGCAAGAGTTGAAGCTTTAATTGCTAACAGCAATGCTAAGTGGAATAATTGCGATCGTGAGTTCCTTTCCGGTTTGTCTTTGGCAAGGCTTGAAGAGCTTGAAAAAGCTACCGTGAAAATCGAACAACCAAAATTGGATGCTAATGCAGCTATCCAGTTTCTGAAAGACAATCATCAAAAGGATGAAGATCTGCTAAGCTTGCTTTCTAAAGAAGCACAAGAGGCATACCAGACTGGTCTGAAATTGTATCAGGAAAAGCGCAAAGAGTACATTGGTGCTATTGTTGCCAACACTAAACAATGGAAAGAGGACGAGTTAGAAGGTATGGATTTTGCACTTCTTGAAAAGTTTGCAAAGTCTTTTCCTAAAAAAGATGTGGATCAACCTGTTGATTACAGTGGACAGGGAAGTGCACCATTGAACTTAAATAAGGGAGATGATGATTTCCTTCCCCCTACTTCTGCGTATGCAAGCAAAGGGGAGAAAAAATAATTGTTGAATTTTAAAAATTACAAACAATGACTAAGAGAACAATTAAATTGAAAGATTATTTGCATGTGATGGAAGAATATGCTGCTGTCGCTGCAATTACTCCGGGAATGTTAATTGAGCTTACTTCCACAGGGGAGGTTCAAGTTCATGGTGCAGCAGCCGGGGTTGGTGAAAAAATGTTCGCCGATGAGGATCAATTCCAAGGTAAAACCATCGCAGATGCGTATGCAGTTGGTGACAAGGTTTCCTGTTGGTTGCCTCAACGTGGGGATGTGGTGTATGCTTTTCTTGCCGATGGTGAGAATGTAGCTGTTGGCGCAAAACTTGTGTCAGATGGTGCAGGTGCTTTACAGGAAGTTAGTTCTAGTGAAGAGAATGTTATTGCTGTAGCTCTTGAAACTGTGGATTTGTCCGCTGCCGGAGCCATCGGTCGTATTATTGCACGTATTGTGTAGTGAAAAAAGAATATTTAATATTTAAAAATTAGAAATTATGCCTCAAGAAATTAATGTTGATTTGTTAGGACGTGGTGGAGGGGAAGGTAATCTTGCCACTCATATCCATACAAATGGACTAAATGTGAATGCTAAGCGTCCTTTCATTGGTTCAGATAACAAGCCTTATGTAAGTATTTACAAAGGTACTGGAGATCCAATGAGCCCAGAAAGCTATCAAAAGCTTGCTGTAAATGACGCAACTCTCCGTAAGGATGAGTGGAAGGAACTTGATGCAGCGGTTATCCGTATTGCTGAGTCTCGTCTTAATGGTTACAACGACCTGTTAAGCCGTAATCTTGTGTTCAACCTTGGAAATTCACTTGGAACAACTGTGCTGGAAAGTCAGGAAATGAGTGATGCAATGGAAGCTGAAATGACAATGGACGGTGTTCATCGTGGTAAAGGTGACCGTGCGCAGTTCAGTACCACTTACCTGCCTTTGCCAATTATTCACGTTGATTATGATATCAACGCTCGTGTATTGGCCGCAAGTCGTTCTCTGGGTAATCCATTGGACACTACCCAAGCTGAAAGAGCTTCCCGTAGGGTTGCTGAGAAGCTTGAAGGAATGTTATTCACCGATACAAGCTACAAGTATGGTGGAGGAACAATTCACAGTTACCTGAATTTTCCAAACCGTAACCAAGTTACTTTGGCCACTGCATGGGATGATTCCAGCATGACAGGTAAAAAAATTGTGGATGATGTTATTGCCGGAAAACAAACCCTGTTGGAGGCCCATTTTTACGGGGATTTCCAGGTTTATATTTCCGCCAATTATGAAACCCTTTTGGATGAGGATTACAATGATTACCGTTCCGGTACTATTCGTGAGCGTATTATGGCTATTTCTGGTGTCTCTGGCATTAAGGTAGTTGATATACTTCCTAATGATACCGTTTTGATGGTCAAAATGTCTTCTGAAGTTATTCGTATTGTACGTGGCTTGCCATTTACAAACGTTGAGTGGAAATCCGAGGGTGGTATGACTACCCATTACAAAGTGATGACCATTCAAGTTCCTCAGATTCGTTCTGATTACGATGGTAATTGTGGCATTGTCCATTTGACAACTGCATAGAAGTTAAATGAGAACTAATCATGTTCTATTAAAAACAAAATCATGGCATTTAGAAAAAATCATTATAGAAAAATAAGTGGGGGTTCTTTGCGTTTAGGCAATGGTACAAAAATCCAACCGAATGAAGATTTTTGGGCAATGGAACGGGAAATTCCAGAAACCTTTAAATCCACTATTGTTTTAATAAGTAAGGGTCAAAAGAAAGACCCGGAGCCCGAAGAACCTTCTTCTGAAGAGCCCGAAGAAACAAGCTCAGAGGTTGAGTTGGGAGCAAAGGTTGACGCTGACAATAAACCCAAAGAAACACCGAAAGAAACTACAAAAAAAGCTGTTGCCAAACCTAAAAGGATTGTGCAGCGTGACTCTTGAAAAAATGAGGAAGCTTAATTGGATAGTACCCACTGATATGTGGGAGGGTAAAACTGTATGGATTCTTGGTGGTGGGCCATCTTTATCTCGTCAATTTAATGTCCCGGATAAGATTATCAAGGGCATGGAACAGGGGGAACTGCCAATATCTGTACTTTCCCCATATATGAAATCAATCCATAATGAAATTGTCATTGGAATAAATATGGCTTTTAGAATTGGGGATTGGATTGATATGGTATTTTGGGGGGATCCTGGATTTTACAGAAAACCACGGGTGGAAACTGATCTAATTCGTTTCCCGGGTAAGAAACTGGCTTGTCACCAATCCTTTGCTAATCCAAAAAGAAAAGCAGAAGGAATTGAAACCATTGCAAGGGATAGCAAAAGACGTGGTATTTCTGATAATCCTGAAACAGTTTGTTGGAATGGCAATTCTGGTGCTGCTGCAATTAGTGTGGCTGTAAATGCCGGGGCAAAACGAATTATACTTGTGGGATTTGATATGAGTGTGGTATCTTCCCATTCCCATTGGCATAACGAATATGGCCATCCAAAAGTGCCCCCATTCAAAACGCACATACAAGGCTTTAAAGAAATTGCCGAAGATGCACAAAAAAGGGGGGTGGAAATAATAAATGCGTCCCCTAATTCAACAATCACCTTTTTTCCAAAGGCAAGTGTGGCAGATGTACTGGAAGGAAAATTAATAACACCTATTGTTATGGATACAGATTTTGAAAGAGGTCAGGGGGCTATGAATAAGTATCAGACTTTACAAGCCATCCACAGAATTGTTAATCCTGATTTATACTTAGAAATAGGTGTGGGGAGAGGAAATAGTCTTAAACGGGCAACCGCAAAGAAAATTGTTGCAGTAGATCCAAAGCCACGATTAAGGCAAGGTTTTAAAAACGCAAAAATCTACAAACAGACATCTAATGAATTCTTTAAGCAAGACCAACTCCACCAAACTGTTGACCTTGCTTTTATTGATGGTCTGCATTTGATTGAAAATGTATTGCAGGATTTTATCAATGTAGAAAAGCATTGCAAACAAGATTCTATTGTTGTTTTGGATGATGTAGCTCCGGCACACCCTATACAGGGGCAACGGACAAAACAATCAATCAAATGGGCAGGGGATGTATGGAAGATCGTTCCTATTTTAAAACAGTATAGACCGGATTTGGATATAAAAATGATTGACACAAATCCTACTGGAATGCTGATCGTTGCCAATTTAGATCCTGCTAATACTGTGTTGCAAAAAAATTACCAGACTATTGTAAAAGAATGGAAGGCATCACAAATGCCGGATGATGTTATGTTACGGGAAGGCGTTTACAAAGATTTAGATTTCTTACAGAATAACAACCAACATCTTAAAGTAGCTGTTTTAACACCAACTGCTAATCCAGACAGAAAACCGTTTTTAGATTTTTTGCAAAAACGAATTGCAAAGCAAACCCGGCAACCAGATAAGTGGCTTAAAGTGGATTATGAAAACACAAATGGACAAATAGATTTGTCAAATAGGTATAAGCAAGGGATTTCTCAATTGTTAGAAGAAGGGTTTGGTCTTATTATATTTATGGAAGACGATGATTATTATCCAACCACTTATGTAGAAGAGATGGTAAATGAATGGGTTGCTTATGGTAAACCTTCTTTGCTCGGTGTCAGGGGCACAACTTATTATTATCTCAAATACAATGAGTACAAAAAATTTCCTAATCCATCTCATTGTTCTGCTTTTTGTACTGCTGTTTCTTCTGGCGTAAGTTATTTGGATTGCCCGGACAATATAAGGTCTTTTGATCTGTATTTGTGGCAAGCAAACCAAATGGGATCTAAAGTTGAGTTTATTACCCCTCCTATTGGAATTAAACATGGTGTTGGTATGAATGGAAGAAACTATCATCAGACAAGAAAAAATACAAAGCCAATGACTACTGATTTTAGTAAGTGGGTAGATGATGAGGCGTTTGTATTTTACGAACAAATGAAACAATTGTTATGAAAATAGTAATCTATACAGGTATTTCTAATGGGTATGATAAACTATCTGCACCTACGTACAAACACGATGGGGTGGATTACATTTGTTTTACAGACGATCCTAATCTGTATTCTGATGTATGGGAAGTCCGGTTAATTGAGAATTACCACCGTATAGATAAAGTAGTAAAGATATTTCCTCACAAGTTCTTACCAGACTATGATATTAGCATTTGGGTGGATGCAAACTTTATAGTCCATAAACCAATTCTTAAACTACTCCAATATGTAGAAAAACAAAACATGGCGGTGTTCCTTCCCCCAAAGAAACACACTTTACAAACTGAATTTAAACTATGTATTAAACACAGCAGGGCAAATATAAGTGATTTACAAAAACAGCAAAAAGAGTATGTAGATTTCATGGCAAATCTTGTTTACGCATGTGGTATCCTAATAAGACGCCATAATGCCATAGATACCAAAGAAACTATGTTAGATTGGTGGAGGGAAATACAATACCATACGTATAGGGATCAATTGAGTTTTCCTGTTGTGGCAGCAAAAAATAATTTACATTTTGCCGTAATAAAAGAAGAACTTTATCATAATTCTTATTTCAAAATCAAGAAAACACATAAAAAATGAGAGACCCAATTATCATAACAGGCATTCCCAGATCCGGCACAAGTATGATAGCAGGTATTCTCCATATTTGTGGTGCATATATGGGTGATGTTAATAACATGTATGAGAACAAAGAAATAAAAAACAATATCCTTTTCCCGTATATGGATGAAATAGGGGCAGAAGTGACCGGGCAAATAAATCATCCTGATACAGACACCATTTCTATTCCTAAAAATTGGGGGGCTAAAATAACAAGTACAATAGTCAAACAAGGTTATCAAGATGGGCCGTGGGCTATTAAATCTAATTTGGTTGGACTTACATGGCCTGTCTGGAATTATGCTTTTCCAAATGCCAAACATATTATTGTCAGAAGAAGACCGGGTGATATTGTTAATTCTTGTCTTAAAACAGGGTATATGAATAAACATGATGATAAAGATGGTTGGATAGATATGTGTCGATCTTACCAGAGTAGATTTTCACAAATGATTGATGAGGGAATGAATTGCAAAGTTATTTGGCCACATCGTATGGCTTACGGAGATTATGGGCAAATATGGGAGTTAATAGAATGGTTGGGGTTAGAATGGAAAACTGAAATTCTTAATTGGATTGATCCTAAGTTTTTAAAAATACGTAAAAAATAGCAATCATGGTAAGAGTTACGGCAGCAGAAGTCAAGGCAATTATAGAGACTGATATGGAGGACACCAATGTTGATACTTATATTGGTAGTGCTAATGCTTCAATAGAAGGATGGTTTTCTGGAATAGCAGTAACGGAAAATATGCTAAAGGAAATAGAAAGATGGATTACTGCCCATCTTATTGCCATTTCCAAAGAAAGGCAAGCAAGGGAAGAAGGAGCTGGGGATGCATATATTAAATATGCGGGTTTATTTTATACGGGGCTGCAACAAACTTCATACGGACAGATGGCAATAGCAATAGATACAACTGGTATTTTAAAAAGTTTGGCTGGAAAGAATGTTACATTTTTTGCTGTTAAAGAGGGAGACTAATGGGAATTACTAAATTTATAGAAACGATTTGTGTCCAGACTGCTGTCCATTGGGCAAACAATGGAACTGATGGGTTTGGAAAGACTTCATTTGCCCTCCCGGTTGAAATCAAATGTAGGTGGGTGGAGAAAGATGAGATGAGTGTAGATGATAATGGAAAGGAGTTTGTCAGCAAAGCAGAGATTATAATAACACAGGACATTGCCAGAACAGATTATTTATATCTTGGCACATTGGTAGATATAGCATCAGAAGCGGATCCAAAAAATGTAGAAGGGGCGAATGAAGTAAAACGGTTTACTAAAGTCCCTATGATAAAGTCAACAACTGAATTTGTAAGAAAGGCGTTTTTGTAATGGCTAAAAAAACTAATAACACGTACAAAGGAAGCATAAAGGGTGTAGATGACTTTATGCGAAATCTTAATAAAACACTTGAGGATATACAATCAAGTATAACTAACAAAGGGTTTATTGAAGTTTCTATGCTTATTAGAAAATCAACAGAAACTACGACCCCTGTAACACCATTGGATACAGGGAATCTACGTGCAAGTTATTTTACAGTTATTAAAGGGAAAGGGGCAGTTGGAACAGTTGATTACCCTTTGCTAAAGCCAGCGGAAGTTTCATCTTCTGATCGGGCACTACAAAGAAATGTTGTTGCAACTGCTGCATCTGTATCAAAGGCAAAAAAACATCCTAATATGATGTTCGGATATTCTGCCAATTATGCTGCTGCTGTTCATGAAATGTCAGATAGTGATACTAACTGGTCAAAATCTGGATCTGGTGGAAAGTGGTTTCAAAGGAATTTGGAAAATAATAAAAGTGATATTATTAAGATATTGGCAAATAATATTAAAGTAAAAAGAAAGGCAAAGAAATGAATTCCGCTGCAATAGATATAAAAACGATGTTAGAATCCGAAAGTGGTCTTGGGCTGGTTTTTGGAACTGATCTGTTTGTTTCTTATGAACCAGCATCCCCAGATAACTGTGTTACCATTTATGATACAGGTGGGGGGATGCCGGACTTGACTTTAGAAAATGGACAGTACAACCGGGATGATATACAAATAAGGGTTAGAAACAATAATTATGCTGATGCAATGAATGTTATTTATAATCTTGTTGGAATATTGCAAGGAAAGACGTATATTGTCAATAATATTTTCTATGCTTTGATCCGGGAAACTATTGCCCCGTATCATATAGGGTATGACGACAACAATAGAGCAATAATAGTTGTTAATTTTCAAACACAGAGAAGGAATGTTTAATTAAATTAAATTTGTAGATTATGGCACAAAGCGAAGCAATTACAGGACAAGGAACGAAGTTTCTAAGAGATGGTGTTGAGATTAGCGAAATCAATAGTATTGAAGGCCCTGGAAAATCAAGAGAAACTATTGATGTTACCAATTTAGCAGATGTAGATGGGTATCGTCAATATATTGGTGGTCTAAGAGAACCGGGAACGGTTACTTTGAACATGAACTTTACAAGAGATGGATTTGATCTTTTCAATACAGATTTTGAAAATGATGATATCCAACCGTATGAAATTCATTTCCCGGATGTAGATGAAACAATTTTTACATTCAACGGGCTTGTTACTGAATTACCTACTTCTATTCCTATTGGTGATAAAATCACTATGGATGTGACTATTCAGATTTCTGGAGTGGTTGCTGTGGAAGGAAGTTCGGCAAGTTCTAACGAAGCTTAATGAAGAAACATTGTAATTTTATTTTTACCTACTCACGGTATAATTTCTAAAACTAATAATCATGATTAAGTATTTAAAAACAGAATCCTTTGGAGAGCTTCCAATTAGAATTGCGTATTCAGCGTTAAAAAGATTTCAAGAAAAAACCGGAAAATCCTTAATGGACGAAGGTGCTTTACAAAACATTTATGGTGGGGAAATAGAAGACTTACTTTTCTATGCCATTGAAAGTGGATGCAAAGCTGAGAAAAAGACTTTTGAATTAAAACAAGATCAAATGGAAGAGGTCTTGGATGAATGCCTATTTGATTTTATTAAACTTATCCCGGCATTCTTTCCAAAACAAGAAGAATCGGCCATGCCTAAAGCATCCCGACCACAAAAAAAGTAAGTGCCCCTACCAGATTTGATTTTGATCTGACTTGTGGTGTGGCGTTAGCAACCTTACATATAAGTTCTGATGAATTTTACGATTTGTGTCCAGTTGAATTTACACATGCTATGACTATTATAGACAAACAGCAAGAACAGCAATTTAAGACTTCAATGGAAGTTGCTCGGTTTCTTGCTGTTCATTTATGGAATTCATCAGAACGGTCGTTAAAGAAACCGGAATTCACAGCACAAAAACTTATTCCTTTTACATGGGACAAGGAAGTTGAAAAAGAACCACAATCTATGAACGATATGCTTAATACCATGTTAGGTGTAGCAGCAAGGGGAAACGCAGCAGCGAAACGTAAGTCTAAAGGATAGAAAAATGATTTCAAATGTAAACATAGGTTCGTTAATTGCTTCTTTAGGGATTGACATGGATGAATTTGAGAAAGGCATTAAGCAGGTCAAAAAAGACATGAAATCTGCTGAAGATACTATCTCCGAAGGAACTGCTAAAGCAGGTAGAGATTTCAAGAAACTTGGAAAGGATGTGCAAAAAGCCGGGAAAAAAATAAAGCAGGTTGGGAAAGATATGACCATGTATGTTACCGCCCCTATAATTGCACTTGGGGTGGCTGCTGGCAAAATGGAAATGGATTTTGAATTTGCATTAACAAAAATGATAAGTTTGGTAGGGGTTTCCAGACAACAAGTAAATGCATGGAGGGACGATATTTTAGATCTTGCCTCTGCTGTTGGAAAAAGTCCACAAGAATTAGCAAAGGCCATGTATTTTATTACATCTGCCGGATTACGGGGTTCGGAAGCTATGGATGTATTGAAGGCGTCTGCAAAGGCTTCCGCTGCTGGATTAGGTGAGGTGAAATTAGTTGCAGATAACGTTACATCTGCAATGAATGCCTATAAAGATACTAATTTAGGGGCCGCAGAAGCAACAGACGTTCTTATTAATGCTGTTCGGCTTGGTAAGGTGGAAGCGGAAGATATGGCAACTGCTATGGGCCATGTGTTTCCAATTGCTTCTAAACTTGGTGTTTCATTTGATCAAATTGCTGCGGGGGTGGCTTCATTAACAAGAACAGGTACTCCGGCAGAAACTGCTGCTGTGCAACTTCGACAAGCATTAGGACAATTGATCGGCCCATCTAAAGAAGCAAAAACGGCATTAAGAGATTTAAACTGGTCTGCTACTGAATTCAGAAAAAGTATTAGAGATGACGGATTATTTAAAGCATTAGAAACATTTACCAATAAAGTAGATGAATTTGGTGATATAGAAATTGCAAAAAAGGTTTTTGGTAATATCCGGGCATTGACAGGTATTTTTGATATCATGGGTGGAAATATTGAACACAACCGTATGATATTTGATGAGATGACAAGATCATTAGGGCGTACTGATAAGGCGTTTTCAATAGTTTCCATGACGTTGAAACAAAAATGGAATATTGTAACATCCACTATGCAAGCCACATTAATTACTATTGGGAAAGAACTCAAAACCATACTGATTCCAATATTAGTTTCTCTTACTGCTAAATTACGGGATCTTATAGACTGGATTAAAAATCTTAGTGATGGAGCGAAAAAAACAATTGCAATTATCATCGGGATTGTTGCTGCACTTGGCCCGCTTCTTATTGGTTTAGGGGCGTTAACATCAGGGGTAGGATTTGTAATTAAGAATCTTAATACATTAAGACTTGCATTTTTAAGCATGTCCGCCACTGTTAGTTGGGTGCTTATTGGTCTTGCTGCTCTTGCTGCTGCATATCTTGCTGTTAAGGCTGCTATAAAGCACTTCGAGACAGGTCAACAAAAGGCGGAAAAAGCAATGAAAAAAGTACGTGCGGAATATTCTAAACAAGTTGCAGAATCAAAACTTTTGTTCGATGAATTAAAAGCATTAAAGGAACAGAACGATCTTTCCAATGTACAAAAGAAAAGACAAAGTGATTTATTGTCTAAAGTAAACGGAAAATATGCGGAGTATTTAGATATTGTAATTTCAGATGAAACTTCTCAGAAAGATCTGGCAACTGCAATGGAAAAAGTTAATAAAGCACTTAGAACAAATAATATTCTAAGGTCATTTGAAAGCAAAATACAAAAAGAACAAGCTAGACTTGCGGAGTTACAATCAGAAGCCTATGCTGATGCAATTGCCAAATTACAAGATTGGGGCTTTACG